>Ga0157361_1000366_pt1 | contig 19248 bp, 12 predicted proteins | sample AttlaeALBM2_FD_111481 | JGI IMG/M metagenome (GOLD analysis project Ga0157361, IMG submission 111481) | Fungus gardens microbial communities from leaf cutter ant in Ribeirão Preto, State of São Paulo, Brazil - Atta laevigata ALBM2 | ecosystem: Host-associated > Fungi > Mycelium > Unclassified ...
CCAAGGAAGTTAAACAGGGCATAGCCAAAGAAAAAGCTGCCGAAGATCATGCCAAACTGCTCAGCATTGATCGCCAGATCTTTTTCCACCAGCGGCACCGTCAGCGACAGGGCGACACGATCGAGGTAGTTAATCATGTAAACCAGGAACAGCAGCAAAACGAGGGTCCAGCGCAGATTCTTGAACATACAAACTCCGTGATCTGTTTTATCTTTATAGTCATGCCGGCGGGTACGCACCGGCTGAGGAGACCTGGTGTTCAGCGGATAATTAACCCATCTGAAGTATGACTTTGCAGCAGGTGCGCGGATCTTTTTCAAACAGGGTCATCGCACGCTCAATCTCCTGCAGCGGGAAGTAGTGCGTGACCAGTTTCTCTGGCTGGATTAACCCTTCTTCCATCCATTCGATCACCTGGGGGAAACGATTGCTGTTAAGACGTGAGGTAAACAGCGACAGCTCCTTGCTGGTCAGGCTCTGCTGAGTAATGCTGCACGGCTCGCCGGAGAAACCCAGCAGGCCAATGCGCGCGGCCGGTGAGGCGAGGGCAGCTGCTTCAGCCAGAATGGTGGGATGGCAGGCCGCGTCGATAATCAGCGTAGGCTGCACGCCCTCAAGCTGTGCCGCCAGCGGGATTTCGCTGTTATCAAACAGTTGATCGGCACCGCTCTGCTCTGCAAGTGCCAGCCTTTCCGGCAGGCGATCCACCACCATCACCTTTTTAACCTTATAGACGCCCTTTAGCACCTGAATCGCAGTGAGCCCCATCGGACCGGCACCGTAAATCAGCGCCACATCGTCTGGCTGCGGCTTGAGAAACGCGGTGATATTGGCGGCGATAGTGAAAGGCTCAACCAGACTGGCGAGCCGATCGGGGATGCTGTCCGGCAGGGAAAAGGCATTTTTTGCCGGAGCCAGCGCAAACTCGCTGAAGCCGCCATCACGGTGCACGCCAATCACCTGCAGTGTGGTGCAGACATTGGGACGGCCTACCGAGCAGGGATAGCAGCTGCCGCAGCTCACCACCGGATCCACCGCCACGCGGTCGCCCAGCCGGGCCGGATCAACACCGTCACCCACCGCGTCAATGACGCCGAAAAATTCGTGACCAATTACCCGTGGATATTTCGCGAACGGGTTATGACCGTGCCAGATATGCACATCAGAGCCGCAGATACTGGCATAAGCCACTTTGACCCGGACTTCGCCCGCCGCAGGTTGTGGCAGCGGACGTTCAGCCACCACCAGTTCACCCGGCTGTTCAATAACAACGCTTTTCATCAGCTTCTCCTTACCAGTTCCACAGGGTGCCGTCTTCAAGACGGGCGACCGGGAGATAGGCAGGTTCATAGGGATATTTCGCCGCCAGTTTCTCGTTAAATTCAATGCCGAGACCCGGCTTGTCGCCTGGATGCATGTAGCCCTGGTCAAAGGTCCAGTTAGCATCAAACAGCTCCATCATCTGTTCAGAGAAGCCCATGTACTCCTGCACACCGAAGTTCGGCACCCAGAGGTCAAAGTGCAGTGCAGCCGCCATGCAGACAGGGGAGAGATCAGAAGGACCGTGCGAGCCGGTGCGCACCTGATAGAGCGAGGCAAAATCAGCAATACGCCGCATACCGGTAATGCCGCCCGCATGCGTAATGGTGGTGCGGATGTAGTCGATCAGCTGTTCTTCAATCAGCTGCTTACAATCCCAGATGCTGTTGAACACTTCACCCACGGCAATCGGCGTAACGGTATGCTGGCGGATCAGGCGGAAGCACTCCTGATTCTCAGCAGGCGTCGGATCTTCCATCCAGAACAGGCGATAATCTTCCACGCTCTTGCCAAAACGCGCCGCTTCAATTGGCGTCAGGCGATGATGCATGTCATGCAGCAAGTGCTCATCGAAACCAAACTTGTCACGGATGGCCGCGAACAGTTTCGGGGTAAAATCGAGGTATTTCTCGGTTGACCAGAGCTGCTCTTCCGGCCAGTTACCTTTGGTTGCAGGCTCATAGGCCAGACCTTTGCCTTTCGCCATGCCGTAGGTGGTTTTCATGCCCGGAACGCCGCACTGCGCGCGAATCGCTTTGAAGCCCAGCTCTTTGTGCTTCGCGTAGTCATCCATCACTTCATCAATGGAATGGCCGGTGGTGTGGCAATAGACCATTACGCCGGTGCGTGATGCGCCACCCAGCAGCTGATACACCGGCATATTGGCGGCTTTGCCTTTGATATCCCACAGTGCCATATCGACGGCCGAGATAGCGGACATGGTGACCGGGCCACGACGCCAGTAAGCGCCCTTGTAGAAATATTGCCAGATGTCTTCGATCTGATGCGCATCGCGGCCAATCAGCTGCGGGCAGACGTGATCTTTCAGGTAGGAGGCGACCGGTAATTCACGGCCATTCAGCGTTGCGTCGCCAATGCCGGTCAGACCCTGATCGGTGGTGATCTTTACGGTGACAAAGTTTCTGCCTGCGCAGGTTACAAATACTTCTGCCTTAACAATTTTCATCCTGGTTGCCTTAAGTCAGCGTTCAATGATGAAAAAGTACGCTCTTTAATACTACCATACAAGTTAGGGTGGCAGAGTTGTGAACGGAATCACAGAGTGTTTACATTGCCTGAAAACGCCCGTTAAGGCGTGATAAAGCGAGGCAGCAGGAGGAATGTTACGAAGACAATGGGCGCTAATGGGAGCAGAAGAAAAAGGGGCTTTCGCCCCTGATGTCGGTTCAGGCAAGCAGCGCGCACTGCGGCGGCAGGCGGCAGCTCAGCGCGCCCGCCATCACCTCAATCACGAATTCGCGCCCGGAAAGCGGCTCGCCATCGAGGTTAAAGGTCATCTCATGCGGCGAACGGATCGTCAGTGACTCCAGTTGCGTGGTCACGATGCCGGGATTGTCATCGTCGCCGGTCAGCGAGTGCAGCAGGGTAGGCAGCAACTCCTGCGCGGTGACAACACTGACGTCTAGTCGGCCATCGTTGATCAGGGCAGAAGGGCATAACCGCTGACCGCCGCCCGCCTGACGACCATTACCGATACCGATCACCAGCGCATCACCCTGCCAGGCGAAATCGGGGCCGCTGATCTCGCAGGTATCCGGTTTCAGCGTATCCATGCGCATCAGGCCGTGAATAAAGTAGGAGACGCCACCCAGCGCCGACTTCAGCTTTTCCGGGGTTTCAGTCGTGATACGGGTGCCAAACCCGCCGGTCGCCATATTGATGAAGTAGTGGCTCTGGTTTACCCTGGCCAGATCGATGGCACTGGCTTTGCCCTGAATCGCCAGTCGCAGTGCCGGTTCCATCTCTTCCGGGATGCCGACGCTGGTGGCAAAATCGTTGGCGGTACCCAGCGGCAGGATGCCCAGCACCGGGCGATGATCCGCTTCAGAAGAAGCCAGCGCAGTCGCAATTTCATTGATGGTACCATCGCCACCACCGGCCACCACGGTCGCGGCCTGCAGCGCAATGGCCTCTTTGACGTACCGATCGCCGTCACCTTTTTCAAACGTGACACGCACCGCAATGTCGAAGCCTTCTTCACGCAGGGTCGAGATAGCTTCGCGCAGATCATCATTACCCGCGCCTTTCCCATTCAGGATGAGCAGCGTAAGCGGTTTATTATCCATTTTGCGTTCCTTGAGGATCTACAGAGTAAGAAGGGATTTATAACACAGCTGCCAGCAGTAAATTATTGGCGAAAGAGAGAAAAAAGAAAACCCGCACGGGGGAGCCGGGCGGGTAAATGAGGTGGTTCCTGGTAAATCTGCCGTTTGTTGTTACTCGTTAGCAGCAGGCGGGACTATAAAGCAGCGCCGCGCAGGGGTCTGTGATCCTGTTCTGATTTCCTCAAAATGTTTCCGTTGGTAAACGATTATGAGGGTCCCGGGTATCTTCTCCGTGATCGAAGTTGCGCAGCAGCAGAGCAAAACGCAGATCTACCTCCTCTGGCACCCGCAGCCAGACGCGATGGCCATCGCCCGGGGCAACTTCAGTGGGTTCGCCGCGCGCATTCTGCAGCGCGTCCAGCTGACAATTCAGGTTCCCCTGAGGCGTCATGATCTCCACACTGTCGTGCAGCATAAACTTATTCTTCACCGCCACTTCAGCCCATTCGCCCCGGCGTTCGCCGGTGAATTCGCCGACAAACTGCTGGCGGTCAGACACCGAAAAGCCCTGCTGATAATTCTGGTAGCTGTCGTGAGTGTGGCGACGCAGGAAGCCTTCGGTATAGCCACGATGTGCCAGGCCTTCCAGGGTTAATAGCAGTGATGGATCAAACGGCTTACCGGCAGCGGCATCATCAATCGCCCGGCGATAAACCTGAGCGGTGCGGGCGCAGTAGTAGTAGGACTTGGTGCGTCCCTCAATCTTCAGCGAATGAACGCCCATCTCGCTGAGCCGCTCCACGTGCGCAACCGCGCGCAGATCCCGCGAGTTCATGATGTAGGTTCCGTGCTCATCTTCGAATGCGCTCACCACCTCGCCGGGCTTCATCTTCTCTTCCAGCAGAAACACCTTGTCGGTGGGCTGACCAACGCCCAGCGTTGGCGTCACATCCTGTACGGCGACAGGCGTGTGGATACCAACGATATTCCCCACCTCATCCTGCTGACCCTCCGCCACTTTATACTCCCAGCGGCAGGCGTTGGTGCAGGTTCCCTGATTCGGGTCGCGTTTGTTCATATAGCCGGAGAGCAGGCAGCGACCGGAGTAGGCCATGCAGAGTGCGCCATGGACAAAGACTTCCAGCTCCATCTCCGGGACCTGCTGGCGGATCTCGGCGATCTCCTCCAGCGACAGCTCACGTGACAGAATCACCCGGCTCAGGCCCATCTGCTGCCAGAACTTTACCGTGGCCCAGTTAACCGCATTGGCCTGCACCGACAGATGAACCGGCATCGTCGGGAAAGCGTCGCGCACCAGCATGATCAGGCCGGGATCGGACATGATCAGCGCGTCGGGCTGCATCGCCACTACCGGCGCTAAGTCACGAATAAAGGTTTTCAGCTTGGCGTTGTGCGGCGCAATGTTCACCACCACGTAGAATTTTTTACCCAGCGCGTGCGCTTCACTGATGCCCAGTGCGAGGTTTTCGTGGGTGAATTCGTTGTTGCGCACCCGCAGGCTGTAGCGCGGCTGGCCGGCATAGACGGCATCGGCACCATAAGCAAACGCGTAACGCATGTTCTTCAGGGTGCCAGCGGGGGAAAGCAGTTCGGGTTTCATGATTTTCTCACTGATGTCAGGTCAGCATGTCGCCTCAGGCGGCAGGTGCAGGGCAGTTAAGCCCTGCAAAAGGTGCGGAATTGTAGGCAGTGAGAAAAGGGAAGTAAATTGATCGGGATCAAACTAGATCAAATGACAGGCATCGGCTTCCCAGCGATAGCCCATGCCGTAGACGGCGCGGATAAAAGGTTGCTCGCTATCGAGAGTCTCCAGTTTGCGCCGCAGGTTCTTTATATGGCTGTCGATGGTGCGGTCCGTGACCACGCGGTAGTCATCATAGAGATGGTTAAGCAGCTGTTCGCGTGAAAAGACCTTGCCCGGCTCCAGCGACAGCGTTTTCAGCAGACGGAACTCCGCCGGCGTGAGATCCAGCGGCTTGTCGCGCCAGCTGGCGAAGAAGCGGCTCTCATCGACGCGAAGTAACGAGGCGCTTTGCGGCTCTTCCGCCGACCGTTTTACCCGGCGCAGAATCGTTTTAACTCGCGCCACTACTTCACGCGGGCTGAAGGGTTTACAGATGTAGTCATCCGCGCCCAGCTCCAGCCCCAGCAGCCGATCGATCTCCTCGGTGCGGGCGGTGACCATAATAATCGGCAGTTCGGAATGACGACGGATTTCACGGCACAGCGTTAAACCGTCGGTGCCTGGCAGCATCAAATCCAGCAGCATCAGGTCGGGTGGCGTCTGGCGCACATACTCCAGCACCGCGTTACCGTCGGCGATGTGATGGGTACGGTAGTTAGAGGCATGCAGATAATCGATCATCAGCTGCGCCAGTTTCGGCTCATCTTCGACCACCAGAATCAGCGGGTCGTGGTTTTCCAGGCTCATAAGCGTCTACACAAGGGGAACATAGCGCAAGTGTAGCGCGATTTTCAGTCCACCTAAATCAGAGTGCGCCGCATGAATAGCGCCGCCATGCGCGTCAGCGATATTTTTACAGATGGCCAGGCCCAGTCCCGAGCCGCCGCTGGCGCGATTGCGCGAGCCTTCGGTGCGGAAGAAGCGCTCAAAAATCTGGGCCTGATGTTCCCCATCCACGCCCGGTGCGCTGTCATCAAACTCGATGCGCCAGTTGGGCGCCTCATAGTTCAGCGTCACTTCAACCCGGCCCCCGCTGTCGGTGTAGCGCAGGCTGTTCTCCAGCAGATTAGTGAACAACTGCATCAGGCGATCGGGATCGCCAAAGAAGGGGGCGTTATCGGGCAGATTGAGTTTCAGCGTCAGGCCGTGTGCCCGATAGCGTTCGGCAAAGCTGCCTGCCGTCACTTCCAGCAGTTGCACCAGATCGGTTGCCTGTTTGCGGTAGGCAAGGGCGCCCTCATCGGACAGCGACAGCTGGTGCAGATCGTCGACCAGCTTGGTCAGCACCACCACTTCGCTCTGTAGCGAGGCGATCGCTTCCGGCGTCAGTTTGCGAACTCCATCCTGCATCGCTTCCAGTTCACCGCGCAGGATCGCCAGTGGTGTGCGTAACTCATGGGAGATATCGGCCATAAAGGCGCGGCGCATGCTCTCATTTTTCTCCAGCGAGCTGGCAAGGAGGTTAAAGTCCCTGGCCAGCTGGCCCAGCTCATCCCGGCTGCTGACCTCAACGCGGGTGGCAAAATTACCGGCCGCCAGATGATGGGTGCCGTCGACCAGACGTTTGACCGGAGCCAGCAGACCGCGCCCCATCAGCCAGGTCGCCAGTGCCGCCAGCAGCGTAGACAGCCCGACGATAATCCAGCTGGTGCGGCGCTGCTGCTGATCAAAGTTAATGTCGGTGCTGCGCGTCAGCCGCTCCGGCGGCGAGCCGATGACCCAGCCGACCACTTTATTATTGCTGGTGGTGATATTGCGTCGCGTGCCTTCGGGCGGCACCGGCGATTTTGGCCCGGCCAGCACTTTATATTGCTGATCGAGGATCCAGAACTGGGTGCGCCAGCCGTGCGGCGGCAGCTGACTGTTGCTATCGGGATTCTGCTCCAGCGAGCGCAGCATGGTGAACACCAGCCGATCGTTGTGGCGCAAAAAATCCCAGTTGCCGTGCTGCTCATACTGATCGGCCAGGGCATCGCTGAGCAGATTTAACCGCTGCTCGTTGCCGCGCTTAATGTAGTCGACAAAACCATGCTCGAAACTGAGGCGAACCCCCCAGTGCATGGTAATCAGCACCAGCATGCAGGTGGCGAAAATCGCCATAAACAGTTTGGCCCCGATGCCCAGGCGCAGGTTATCTCTCATTTTTTTCTCCGGCGTCGCAAATCAACGTTGGTACTCACCTGTGGCGGCACGCGCCAGAACACCAGCGCGGGCAGGATGATAATCAGCGACATGCAAAGGTAGGTATAAATAAACATCTGATGTTCCGCCGTGCTGTTCGCTGCGCTTTCCTGAGCAAATGCCCCCAGCAGCAGCCCGGCCACGGTCACGCCAATACTCATCGACAGCTGCATAATCATCGACAGCAGGCTGTTGCCGCTGGACGCCAGCTCATCAGGCAGCTCCTTCAGCGTCAGGGTATTCATTGAGGAGAAACGAATGGCGTTGACCATGCCCTGCAGAAACAGCACCAGTGGCAGCAGCCAGACCCAGCCCAGAATTGCCACCAGCGGGAACAGCAGGACCACCAGCGCCAGCGCCACGGTCGACATCACCAGCACGTTGCGGTAGCCATAAAGATTGACGATGCGCACCACAATGCGTTTCATCCCCATATTCCCCAGCACCATCGGAATCATCATCAGACCAGCATGAAACGGGCTGTAACCCATGCCGAGCTGCAGAAAGATAGGTGTCATAAAGGGCAGCATGCCGCTGCCGATGCGGCCGGTAAAACTGCCAAGCAGGCCGATGGAGTAGATGCGATTATCAAACAGCTTCAGGCTGAACAGCGCATTATCATTGCTGCGCGCATGCATCAGGTAGAACAGCAGAGAGAACATACCAATGAGGATCATGGCACCCAGCAGCAGCGGAGAGCCGCCACTGCTGCGCTGACCATCCAGCGCCAGCGTCAGGGTTGCCATTCCGGCGGCCAGCAGGATAAAACCGCCGAAATCAAAGCGCCGCGTCTGCATGCTGTAGTTGGGCATCAGCATCAGGGTGGCGATAGCGCCTGCAATGCCGACCGGGATATTGATCAGAAAGATCCAGTGCCAGCTGGCGTACTCCACCAGCACACCGCCCAGCGCCGGACCCAGCAGCGGGCCAATCTGGCCGGGCAGAGTGACAAACGTCATGGCGGACATATACTGCTCGCGCGGCACGATTTTCATCACCGTCAGACGACCCACCGGCACCATCATGGCCCCGCCAATCCCCTGAACCACCCGCGACAGCACCAGCTGATCGAGGGTGCCGGAGAGGGCGCACAGCAGTGATCCCAGGCTGAACAGTACAATCGCGCAGAAGAAAATGTTGCGCACGCCAAAACGATCGGCCAGCCAGCCGCTGACCGGCAGCATGACGGCGACCGTCAGCACGTAATAGACGATGACCGAGTGCATGTGCAGCGGGCTGACACCCAGATCGTGCGCCATCGACGGGATCGCGGTATTCACGATGGTGGTATCCAGCGTCTGCATAAAGAAGCCGATGGCAACAATCCACAGTTGCCAGCGGACGTTAGTGCTTTGCGTACTCATCGATCCCCCCGATAAAGGCGTCACGTCCGATGCCTGCTGCCGCCATACCTGTTACGGCTGCTGCGCGGCAGCCAGCGGGCGTTTTTTACGGCGCAATTTATCCATCATTAAATAGACCACCGGCGTGGTGTAGAGCGTCAGCAGCTGGCTCATCACCAGCCCGCCGGCAATGGTAATCCCCAGCGGCTGACGCAGCTCTGCGCCGTCGCCGCTGGTCAGTACCAGCGGCAGCGCGCCAAACAGCGCCGCCAGCGTCGTCATCATAATCGGCCGGAAGCGCAACAGGCACGCCTGGAAAATCGCCTCGCGCGCGCTGAGCTGGCCGTTGCGCTCTGCCTCCAGCGCAAAATCGACCATCATGATGGCGTTCTTTTTCACGATTCCGATCAGCAGCAGAATACCGATCAGCGCAATCAGGCTGAAGGGCGTATCGAACAGCTCCAGCGCCAGCAGCGCACCGACACCCGCCGAGGGCAGGGTAGAGAGGATCGTCAGCGGATGGACATAGCTCTCATAGAGGATCCCCAGCACGATATAGACCGCCGCAATCGCCGCCAGCATCAGCCAGAGCTGATTGCTTTGCGACTGCTGAAACACCTGCGCCGTACCGGCAAAGCTGCCGCGCACGCTGGAGGGCACGCCAATCGCGGTCATGGTGCGTTCAATCGCCTCCGACGCCTGCGACAGCGACACCCCTTCCGGCAGGTTAAATGAGATGGTCGAGGCGGCAGACAGCCCTTCATGATTGACCGAGAGCGGCGCATTCGCGGGCTGCCAGTGGGCGAACCATGACAGCGGAATCGCTTTACCTTCGCTGTTTATCACGAACATCTGCGACAGGGCGCTGATATCCTGGGTGTAGCGCGGATCGACCTCCATTACCACTTTGTACTGGTTAAGCGGCTGATAAATGGTGGAGATCTGACGCTGACCAAAGGCGTTATTCAGCAGGGCATTGGCCTGAGAGACATCAATGCCAAGCCGCGCCATGCTTTCCCGGTCATAGGTCAGCGCCATCTCGCTGCCTTTATCCTGCTGATCGGAGTTCACATCCGCCAGCTGCGGCAGGGCAGAGAACGCCTGACGGATTTTTGGCTCCCACTCACGCAGGGCGTTAAGGTCGTCCGACAGCAGGGAATATTGATAACCGGCATTCGATTCCCGACCGCCGACGCGCAGATCCTGCACCGCATTCAGATAGAGACTCGCCCCGGGTTCTTTCGCCAGCTTATTGCGCAGGCGGGCGATAATCTCCACTGCACTCTCTTTCCGCTCCGACAGCGGCTTCAGCGAGATAAACATAGAGCCGCTGTTGGTACGCATCCCGCCGGTGAAGCCCACCACGCTCTCTACCGCCGGATCGGCCCCGACAATCTCCATAAAATCCTGCAGCTTACTGCGCATCGCCTGAAACGAGATGCTCTGGTCGGCAGAGATGAAACCGGAAAGTCGTCCGGTATCCTGCTCCGGCATAAAGGTTTTCGGAATATGAACAAACAGCAAGCCGGTCAGGACGATGGTGGCGAAAAACAGCACCATCACCCAGCGCGCATGGTTCAGTACCACGTTAAGCGAGCGGCCATAGCCCTGCTGGATCGCCATCAGCAGCCGGCCCGCGCCGCGCTGGCGCGGCTGACTGCGCGGCGCGTGCGGCTTCAGCAGATAGGCGCACATCACCGGCGTCAGGGTGACCGAGATAAACAGCGAGATGACGATAGCCACCGACAGCGTAATGGCAAATTCTGAGAAGAAGCGGCCAATCAGTCCGCCAATCATCAGGAGCGGCAGGAACACGGCAATCAGTGACAGGCTCATCGACAACACGGTAAAACCGACTTCCCGCACCCCTTTCAGCGCGGCGGCCAGCGGCTTCATGCCCGCTTCCACGTGTCGGGCAATGTTCTCCAGCACTACAATCGCATCATCCACCACAAAGCCAGTGGCGATGGTCAGCGCCATCAGCGACAGGTTGTTGAGGCTGAAGCCGCACAGGTACATCGCGGCAAAGGTGCCGATCAGCGAAACCGGCACGGCGACGGCGGGGATCAGCGTGGCGCGGCCTGAACGCAGGAAAACAAACACCACCAGAATCACCAGCGCCACGGCGATCACCAGCGACTGCTCCACCTCATGCAGCGAGGCGCGAATGGTGGGTGAGCGATCCTGAGCGATCTGCAGATCGATGGCGGCCGGGATCACCTCATGCAGCAGCGGCATTTCGGCGCGGATGCGGTCCACCGTATCGATGACGTTGGCTTCAGGCGTTTTGCGGATCAGCAGCAGCACCGCCGGTTTACCGCGCGACATCCCGGCGTTGCGTACGTCCTGCACTGAATCTTCGACTGTCGCCACATCCGACAGCCTGACCGCCGCGCCGTTGTTGTAATGCACTATCAGCGGCTGATACTCACTGGCGGTTTGCAGCGCGTCATTGGTACGCAACTGCCAGCGCTGCTGCGAATCATCCAGTGCGCCCTGCGGCCGTCGCTGATTGGCGTTGGAAATGGCGGTGCGCACTGCATCCAGCGAGACGCCCTGATTAAACAGCGCCTGTGGATTCAGGGCCACGCGGACCGCAGGCAGCGAGCTGCCACCCACGGTGACGTCGCCCACGCCCTCAATCTGTGACAGTTTCTGCGCCAGCTGGGTCGAGGCGTAATCGTAGAGCTGACCCGGATTATAGGTATCCGAAGTCAGCGTCATGATCATAATCGGCGCATCTGAAGGGTTCACTTTGCGATAGGTCGGGCGCGACGGCATCCCGGTAGGCAGCAGGCTTTGCGCCGCGTTAATCGCGGCCTGGACATCGCGCGCGGCTCCGTTGATGTCGCGATCAAAATCAAACACCAGAATGATGCGGGTGCTGCCCAGCGAACTGGTGGAGGTCATTTCACTGACGCCCGCGATGCGTCCCAGCGAGCGCTCCAGTGGCGTGGCCACCGACGACGCCATGATCTCCGGCGCGGCACCCGGCAGCGAAGCCGAGATAACGATCACCGGAAAATCAACCTGCGGCAGCGGCGCCACCGGCAGCAGCCGGAAACCCAGCATCCCCGCCAGTGCGATGGCCAGCGTCAGCAGCGTGGTGGCGACGGGCCGGTTGATGAACAGGGCAAAGAACTTCACTCTGCGGCCTCCGTGCGGGCAAAGCGGCGGCGGGTGGCGTGCGCCAGTCGATCAAACAGCAGGTAGATCACCGGGGTGGTAAACAGGGTCAGCACCTGGCTCAGAATCAGCCCGCCGACCATGGCAATCCCCAGCGGATGACGCAGTTCGGCACCGACGCCGGTGCTGAGCATCAGCGGCAGCGCGCCGAGCAGGGCGGCCAGCGTGGTCATCAGAATCGGGCGGAAGCGCAGCAGGCAGGCCTGATAGATGGCATCAACAGGCTTCATACCCTGTTCACGTTCGGCCGCCAGCGCAAAGTCGATCATCATGATGGCGTTCTTTTTCACGATGCCGATCAGCAGGATGATGCCGATTATCGCCACGATATCCAGCTCATTGCCGCTGAGCATCAGCGCCAGCAGCGCGCCGACACCCGCCGTGGGCAGCGTTGAGAGAATTGTGATGGGGTGAATAAAGCTCTCATAAAGCACGCCCAGCACAATGTACATCGCTACAATAGCCGCCACAATCAGCCAGACGGTGCTGCTCAGCGCCGCTTCAAACGCCAGCGTGCTGCCCTGGAACTGCGTCATCAGCTCTGCGGGCATGCCAAGCTCGGCTTCAGCCTGCGACACCGCTTTCACCGCATCTTCCAGCGAATAGCCGTCAGCCACGTTGAAGGAGAAGGTCGCCGACGGGAACTGGTCGAGATGGTTAATGCTGAGCGGCGTGTTGCGCTGTTCAATGCGGGCAATGGCGCTCAGCGGTACGCTGCCGCCGTCGCTGCTGTTAAGGCGAATCGCCTCCAGGCTCTCCATGCCTGGAGTGGCACTATTGTCCTGCTCCAGCACCACCCGATACTGGTTCGCCTGGGTATAAATGGTGGAGATGAGCCGCTGACCAAAGGCGTTGTACAGCGCGTTATCGACATCCGCCATGCTGATGCCGAGGCGGCTGGCGCTGTCGCGGTCCACTTTGACATAGGCTTCCAGTCCCTGATCCTGCCAGTCACTGCTGACATCGCGCAGCTGTGGCAGGGTGCTGAGCCGGGTCAGCAGCGCCGGAACCCAGGTGCTGAGTGACGACAGTGAACCCGATTGCAGCGTGAACTGATAGGGCGTGCGGCTCGCCTGGGTATCGATGGTGAGATCCTGCACCGCCTGCAGCCACAGCTGCACGCCCGGCACCTCACTGACCTGCTGTTGCAGGCGCTGCTGAATGGCAGGAATGCGGTCGTCGCGTTGATCCAGCGGTTTGAGGTTGATCTGCAGACGCGCGCTATTCAGCGAGGCATTGGTGCCATCCACGCCGACAAACGAAGTCATGCTCTCCACCGCCGGATCTTTCATGATGATGGAGGCGACGTCGCGGGTGCGCTGCGCCATGCTGGCATAGGAGACCGACTGCGGTGCCTGCAGCGTGCCCTGAATAATGCTGTTGTCCTGCTGCGGGAAAAAGCCTTTTGGGATGATCATCCACAGCACCAGCGTCAGCACCAGGGTGCCAAGCGCCACCGACAGCGTGAGCCAGGGATGATTAAGTACCCGTTTCAGGCCGCGGCCATAGGCGGCCACGATACGATCAAACATCGCTTCGCTGGCCCGCGAAAAGCGGTTCTGTTTGCGCAGCGACTCCGCGCTCAGCATCCTGGCGCACATCATCGGCGTCAGGGTCAGTGAGACCACCGCTGAAATCAGAATCGCCACCGCCAGCGTCACGGCAAATTCGCGGAACAGACGGCCGATCACGTCGCCCATAAACAGCAGCGGGATCAGGACCGCAATCAGCGAGAAGGTGAGGGAGATGATGGTAAAGCCGATCTCGCCGGCACCTTTCAGCGCGGCGGTCAGCGGCTTTTCCCCTTTCTCGATATAGCGTGAGATGTTCTCAATCACCACGATGGCATCATCGACCACAAAGCCGGTGGCGATGGTCAGCGCCATCAGCGTCAGGTTGTTAATTGAAAAGCCGAGGAAGTACATCGCCGCAAAGGTGCCGATTAGCGAAAGAGGCACCGCAACCGCCGGGATCAGCGTGGCGGGCACGTTGCGCAGAAACAGATAGATAATCATCACCACCAGCGCCATCGCCAGCATCAGCTCATACTGCGTGTCGTTGACCGAAGCACGAATATTGGTGGTGCGGTCGGTGAGCAGCTTTACCTCTACCGACTTCGGCAGGGCTGCGGTCAGGGCGGGCAACATGGCACGGATATTATCTGCTGTGGCGATGATATTGGCACCAGGCTGACGCTGAACGTTGAGCACAATCGCCGCATCGCGGTTGGCCCAGGCACCGAGCCAGCTGTTTTCTGCTCCCTGTTCTATGGTCGCCACGTCGCCAAGGCGCACCGGTGCGCCGTTTTTGTAGCTGATAATCAGCTGGCGATAATCCTCCGCTGATTTCATCTGGTCATTGGCTGACAGGGTAACTGAGCGGGTCGGACCATCCAGGCTGCCTTTGGCGGAGTTAACGTTGGCATTGCTGATGGCGGTCCGCACTGTTTCGCTGGTCAGACCCAGCGCAGCCAGCGCCTGCGCATTCATTTTCACCCGCACCGCCGGACGCTGACCGCCCGATAGCGTCACCAGTCCGACGCCGCTGACCTGAGAGATTTTCTGCGCCACCCGCGTTTCCACCATGTCCTGCACCTGCGTCAGCGGCATGCTGCGCGTGGTGACGGCAAGCGTCATGATCGGTGGATCGGCAGGATTCACTTTGCTGTAGACCGGCGGATTAGGCAGGTCGTTGGGCAGCAGGTTAGTGGCGGAGTTAATGGCAGCCTGCACCTCCTGCTCTGCCACATCCAGCGGCAGCGTAAGCTGGAACTGCAGCGTCACCACCGAGGCACCGCCGGAGCTTTGCGACGCCATCTGTTTCAGGCCAGACATCTGACCAAACTGGCGCTCAAGCGGCGCGGTGATGGAGGAGGTGACCACATCCGGGCTGGCACCCGGATAGAGCGTGACGACCTGGATCGTCGGATAGTCGACTTCCGGCAGCGCCGAGACCGGCAGGAAGCGGTAGCCCAGCACCCCGGCCAGCAGGATCGCAATCATCAACAGCGTGGTGGCGACCGGCCGCAGGATAAACTGGCGTGACGGTCCGCCACTATGATCGGGAGGCATGACCTGCATTACTCACGCTCTCCTTTTGACGGCAGGGTGGCGCGGGTAGCGCGCGGTGCGTTGCTCTGCGGCGCGACCACCTCGACTTTTGCGCCTTCCGTGAGGCGATCCAGCCCATCGGTCACGACACGTTCGCCCGCCTCCAGACCGGCGCTGACCACCACTTTCTCGCTATCCTGCAAGCCGGCAATCACGCTTTTCTTGCTGACCTTGTTGTCACTGTTAACCACCCAGACAAAGTTGCCTTCGTTGCCCATCTGCAGCGCGGCAGGTGGGATAACAATCGCATCCTGCAGGGTGTTGACTTTCAGCCGCACATTCACGAACTGATTGGGGAACAGCGTGTCGTCCTGATTATCAAAACGCGCTTTAATTTTGATGGTGCCGGTGGTGACATCAATCTGGTTATCGAGGCTTAGCAGTTTGCCGCTGGCGATCAGATTCTGATTACTGCGATCCCAGGCCTCCACCAGCAGCGATTCACCGCTTTTCTGCGCCTTGAGAATGGAACTGATGCTGTTCTCAGCCAGGGTAAAAACCACATCAATCGGGTGCGTCTGGGTGATCACCACGATACCGGTGGTGTCGCCGCTGGTGACGTAGTTGCCGACGTCCACCTGTTTCAGCCCGACCCGGCCGGCAATCGGTGCGGTGATCCGGCTGTAGGTAAGATTGAGCTGCGCACTGGCGACGCTTCCCTCATCCGCTTTCAGCGTGCCGAGCGTTTCACTGACCAGTGAGCGCTGGGTATCCAGCTCCTGTTGCGACACCAGCGAGTTTTTTGCCAGCTTCTCGAAGCGCGCCAGGTCACGACGGGCGTTGGCCAGCGTCGCCTGATCTTTCGCCAACTGGCCCTGCGCCTGCGTTAACGCCACCTGATAAGGCCGCGGGTCGACTTCTGCCAGTAGCTCGCCCGCTTTCACCTGCTGCCCTTCGGTGAAGTGGATTGCCAGCAGATCGCCATTGACCCGGCTGCGCACCGTGGCCGTGTTAGCCGCGGTCACCGTACCCAGTCCACTCAGATAGTGCGGCACGCTCTGGCTGGTGGCCGTAGCGGCCTGAACCGGCGCGAGGGGACGACGGGCGCCGTCACCGCCGCCTTTGCCGCCACGTGGCGCAGGTGCGTCACTCTGACTGCTGCTCTGCGGCTGGGCATGGCGCTGCCAGGCATAATAGCCGCCAGCGGCCACGGCGATCAGGGCCAGCACGATAAGGGTTTTCTTCATAACAGGATGTCGGGTGCTCATGATTGTTGGTGCTCTCCAGCAGTGACGTAGTCCCAGGCGCAGGCATCAAATGGGTAGCCTGCAAACGACAGAGTGTAGCCGCCTCTGACGGGCAGAAGTTGAAGGAAATAAGGATATCTGTCAGGGCGGGGTAATTATGCCTGTTCTTTCATTAATCGCATCACAATCGTCATAAAGCCGTGAAATCACTTTGCTATGCTGAAAGACAGACGGTTTTTTCAGGCAAATAAGGAGCAGGAAATGAGTCAGAATCAAACCCGGCAGTTGGGTGACAGTGGTATCGCGGTGCCGTTGCTGACGTTTGGCGGCAACGTGTTTGGCTGGACAGTGGATCAAACCACCTCCTTTTCTCTGCTGGATGCGCTGGTGGATCGAGGCCTGTGGTTTATCGATACCGCCGACGTCTATTCCCGCTGGGCACCGGGCAATAAAGGCGGTGAATCGGAAACCATTATTGGTGAATGGCTGAAAAAAAGCGGCAAACGCGACCAGATCGTGCTGGCAACCAAGGTTGGCATGGAATTGTCGCCGGAGAAAACCGGGCTGAAACCGCAATATATCCGTCAGGCAGTTGAAGATTCACTGCGCCGGTTGCAGACCGACTATATCGATCTCTACCAGGCGCACCGCGACGATCAGGATACGCCGCTGGCGGAAACCCTGAGCGCCTTTGACAGCCTGATCAGAGAGGGCAAAGTGCGGGCGATTGGTGCCTCCAATTACAGCGCGGCACGGCTGCAGGAGGCGTTGCAGGTCAGTGAAACGCAGGGGCTGGCTCGCTATGAAACCCTGCAACCTGAATATAACCTTTATGACCGCCAGCCCTATGAATCGGAGCTGGAGCCGGTGGTGATGGCGCAGGGGCTGGGCGTTATTAACTACTATTCACTCGCCAGCGGCTTTCTCAGTGGCAAATACCGCGAGGCGGCGGATGCCGGTAAAAGCGCGCGCGGTCAGGGTGTCGTAGATAAATACCTTAACCCGCGCGGTTTGCGGATCCTGGACGCACTGGATGCTATCAGCGAAGCGCATCAGGTGACGCCGACGCAGATAGCGCTGGCCTGGCTGATCGCTCGTCCCGGTATCACCGCACCGATTGTCAGTGCCACCTCGCTGAAACAGCTCGACGATCTGACTGGCGCGATGCAGCTGACGCTGACCCCGGCGCAGATTGAACAACTGAATCAGGCAAGTCAGTAAACACAAGGGGCGATAGCGCCCCTTTTTACGCTGCACCTGTCAAAAAAGACGCACCCCGCCCAGAGAATAACCAATCAGCGATCCCGATCACAAATGCGTTAATAAACGGATGTTACGGGTAATTATGCGCACGTATTTACAAAAAACAGAGGTTATCCAGCACTATCCTCTGCGCGTCATTTTCCGTAACTTACATAAGAATAAGCAAGATGAAAAACAGAAAAGCAGAGCAGCGTTTCCCGCTGCGCCGTGTGGCAACCGGCACCCTGATCCTGGCCATGTTTTCCGCGCAGGCGTTGGCCGCTGACGCCCTGAGCCCGGACTCCGAATGGATGTTTGGTGACTGGGGCGGTTACCGAACGCAGCTGCAGGACGACGGCATTAAGTTTGACGTTAACTACACCATGGAAAGCGCCGCGAATTTAGGCGGCGGGGCAGATACCAATACCACCATGCGCTACAGCGATCAGTGGTCGTTTGGCACCAATTTCGATCTGCAGAAGCTGCTGGACTGGCAGGATGCCGAGTTCCAGATGACCGTGACCAGTCGTAACGGACAGAATCTTTCTGAACAGGTCGCGGATCAACGCACCGGTATGCTCTCCTCGGTGCAGGAGGTTTACGGTCGCGGCCAGACCTGGCGTCTGACCCAGTTCTGGTTACGCAAAGGATTGTTTAACGATGTGGTCGATGTGAAAGCCGGGCGGGTGACGGTAGGGGAAGACTTCGATAACTTCGATGGCAATCTGTTCCAGAACCTGGCGCTGGGCAGCGGGCAGGCGGGTAACTGGCGCGGCGATCGCTGGTTTAACTGGCCGGTCTCGCAGTGGGGCGGCCGGGTGAAATTCAATATCACGCCGGACGTTTTCTTCCAGGTCGGTTTCTATAATCAGAACAGCGCTAACTACGATCGCGGTGATGGTTTCCGTCTGGATACCAGCAATTCAGAAGGGAATCTGGTGCCGGTCGAACTGGGCTGGAAGCCAACCTTCGGGCCGGAGAAATTACCGGGTAACTACCGCATCGGCTATTACTATTCCTCGGTGGATGGCGATGTTTATGGCAGCTGGCGCAACGGCGGCTATCAGGATCAGGCCCATTCCTATGGCGGCTATCTGCTGTTACAGCAACAGCTGACCGCGCAGGATGGCGATGTGAATCGCGGTCTGGGTGTGCGGGTGCAGGCGGTGATGAACGATCACAAGACCTCAAAGACCGACAACTATCAGTCTATTGCGTTTACCTGGACAGGACCGTTTGATGCCCGTCCTCAGGATGAGATCGGCGTGGGCGCGTCACGTATTCATGTGAACAGCGACTATACCCGCTCACTGCGTCAGCAGAATCAGGCTAATGGCGAGAGCCGCTTTGACAGCCCGACCTATCTGCCGATTCAGGAAGGTTCAGAGTACAACTATGAGGTTTACTACAACGCCAAAGTAACTAACTGGATGTCACTGCGACCTAACCTGCAGTATGTGGTTGCACCAGGTGCAGTCAGTGAAGTGAAAGATGCGTTTATCGGCGGTATCAGCGCCAATATTGCATTCTGATTTTCCGGGCGAGCGAGCCGCAGTACGGGCCTGAGCACCTCTGCTGCTGCCGGGCCGTCCTCGCGCCGCTCACGCGGTACCTTCGGCTTTGACGTCGTGCCGACGAACCGTTCGGGGATCGGCCCTCCCTGGCCGGCCCCGAACTGTCCACGCTTCC
>Ga0157361_1000367_pt1 | contig 19177 bp, 19 predicted proteins | sample AttlaeALBM2_FD_111481 | JGI IMG/M metagenome (GOLD analysis project Ga0157361, IMG submission 111481) | Fungus gardens microbial communities from leaf cutter ant in Ribeirão Preto, State of São Paulo, Brazil - Atta laevigata ALBM2 | ecosystem: Host-associated > Fungi > Mycelium > Unclassified ...
GAGGTAGAGCAGCCCCATCGCCAGCAGTGAAACCGCATCAAAACCGCGATAGTTGGTAATCGCCACCAGGACGGCAAATGCGTGGTGATCGACCATCAGATCGTTGAAGCTGAAAAAGATCCCTTTATCGATAGTGAACCAGAAACCGTGATTGGCTGGCAGATACCACGAGAGAAATAGCATCACACCCAGCGCATTAAGCAGCAGGATGGTGACAAGACGTGTTGCGCGCATAAAAAGTAACACCCAAAAAGTGAAATAACGGGCAAACCTATCGCAATTAATTTAAACGAATCTTCAACAGCGAGGTCTGCAGAGCATTCCAGTCGGCTGGCTGATGATGGATCAGTTCAATACGGCTGTCGGGAGGCGCGACCGGACGGGTTTCAATAAACAGATCGTCCCCCTGTCGGTTAACGTTCACCAGGCCATCTGGCGTACGCAGCACGCCTTTTACCCGATCGACCGGCGCACGTCGCGCCCATTCCAGCAGTGGAATGGTATCAAACTGCGTCTCTTCATCGAAAATCCAGCCACACGAAGCATAGCCCTGACCTTCATTTAACGCACGCCGCCAGCGCGCCTGACCCTCCAGTTTCAGCGCCGCCAGTCCCTGCGGGCGGGTGCTGTGAGCGTGGTGGAGTGCGTCCGGAACCGGGCGATCGTGTTGTGCGGGGTGTGTCAGCAGCGCCGGGTCTATTTTCCCCCAGGCTGTCTCTGTCAGCAGGCGATCGCCCAGATTGTCCCGCTGCCAGTCCGCCAGACGCTGGCGATCTTCCGGCTGCCAGCGATCGCTTTTACTGGCGACGATAATGTCAGCGGCAGTGAGCTGATCGCGAAAATTTTCGTTTGCGGCCACGCGCGCATCAGCAAGCTGACGCGGATCGAGCAGCGTCAGCGTCGCATCCACCGTTATCCATGGCTGATAGACGGCGGCGCGCAGCATATTAAGTAACTGTTTGGGATGGCCAAGGCCGGTGGGTTCGATAATCAGACGATCGGGTCTCGCCTGTTTCAGCAGCATATTAAGCCCGACCTGCAGCGGCAGACCGTTAACGCAGCACATGCAGCCGCCGGGGATCTCTTTTAGTTCAGCGCCGCGGTTGGCCAGCAGGGCGCCGTCTATACCGACTTCGCCAAACTCATTGACCAGAATAGCCCATTTTTCATCGGCCGGTTTATGCGCAAGCAGATGCAGCAGCGTGGTGGTTTTACCGCTGCCGAGAAAGCCGGTAATGAGGTTGACGCGCGTCATAGTTTCTCCCTGTGGCCTGCTGCTGTCTGGCAGGCAGTGAACTGAGCGCGCGGCCGGTAACGCGGGCCGCGCCGGATGTTGTTATAGTATAACAACCTGCCGGGCGCGGACAACGCAGCGATCAGTCAGCGCGGCTCATATAGCGTCGTTCAGCTACGTGAATGCGAATACGGTCGCCGTTGCTGAGGTATTCAGGCACCTGCACCGAGAGGCCGGTACTCATCACCGCGGGTTTGGTGCGCGCGCTGGCAGAGGCGCCTTTGATGCCGGGCGTGGTATCAGCAATCACCATATCCACCGTCTGCGGCAGCTCCAGCGCCAGTACCTGGCCCTCCATCGTCAGCACCTGCATACCGGGAATACCGCCCTCCGGGATAAACAGCAGCTCTTCGGCAATCTGCTCCTGCTTAAAGTTGTAGGGCGTGTAATCTTCATCATCCATAAAGACATATTCGTCGCCGTCGATATAAGAGAAGGTCACCGGGCGACGGCTCAGCTGAATGGCATCGATAATATCGTCGCCTTTAAACCGCTCTTCGACCTTGAGGCCGGTACGCACATCGGTAAACCGCATTTTATAGAGCGTGGCTGCACCGCGTGCGCTGGGACTCTGCACATCAATATCCTTCACCAGCAACAGCTTGCCGTTCCAGGTCACGGCCATTCCTTTTTTAATTTCGTTTGCCTTAGGCATGATGTTATTTACTCAGAAAAGAGAGGTGCGCGTCACGTTACGCGCGCGACCGGAAACAGGCAAGTAAGGCCCTGTAAAATTGTTATCTGCACATAGCTTTCAGCAGGCGGGGCTGCTATTGTCGCCGCGAAATCTCTGCCGGAGCGCTTCATGTTATGCCGCGACCAGTGCGGTGCCTGCTGCACCGCGCCCTCAATTTCTTCGCCTATTCCGGGTATGCCTCATGGCAAGCCCGCCAATACGCCCTGCGTTCAGCTGGATGCGCAGCAGCGCTGCCAGCTGTTTGGTTCGCCGCTGCGTCCGGCCGTCTGTGCTGGCCTGCAGCCTGGACCGGAAATGTGTGGCAGCAGCCGGGATGACGCAATGATTTATCTGCTGCAGCTTGAGGCAGAGACGGCACCCTGAAAAGCTGTAAGCCTGCTGAAAATCTGCCCCACCCGCCGCCTTTACTTTCAGCAAACTCATCAGCTGAGGCGTGCGAAAAATCTTAATTTCCCGATGAAGTGTGCGTAGCGTCAAAGATCTGTTCTTTGGTTTACGCATTTTCTTGCCTCGAAGAGCCGCCTGTACCATATTCCCTGAAACGTTTCAGCGTTGTAGTTGCGGCTAAGTGGCTGTGATGCAGCGTGTTTTTTCGCCATTAAGCTGAAACGATTCAATTCAGCAAGCGAGGAGAGATATGTTCCAGCTCGAAGTTCAGGCCATCCATACCGGCGCCACGGCACAGACAAAAGAAGACGCTATTCGTCAGGTTGCCGCCGCGCTGACCGCAGCAGGCAACGTTGCTGAAGGCTATGTCAGCGGCATGCTGGCTCGCGAACAGCAGACCAGCACCTTTCTCGGCAACGGCATCGCTATTCCACACGGCACCACCGACACCCGTGACCTGGTGCTGAAAACCGGCGTACAGGTTTTTCAGTTTCCCCAGGGCGTAGAGTGGGGCGAAGGGCAGATTGCCTATGTGGCTATCGGCATCGCCGCTAAATCAGATGAGCATCTGGCGCTGCTGCGTCAGCTGACGCATGTGTTAAGCGATGACAGCGTGGCAGAGCAGCTAAAAACGGCCTCTGCTGAGGATCTGCGTGCGCTGCTGATGGGTGAGAAGCAGGGAGCTGAATTTACCTTTGATACCTCGCTGATTGCGGTGGATGTCGCGGCGAGCGATCTGATCACGCTGCAGGCGCTGAATGCCGGTCGTCTGCAGGCGGCAGGCGCGGCTGACGCCGCATTTATCACCGACGTTATCTCCCGCACGCCGCTGAGTCTGGGGCAGGGGATCTGGCTGAACGACAGCGCGCAGGGTAACCTGGGCAGCGCTGTCGCGGTAAGCCGCCCGGCGGTGCCGTTTGACCGGCAGGGCGAGCGCGTGGCGCTGCTGCTGACGGTTGCCGCAGTGGATGAGCGTCCGCTGGAGGTGCTGGGCTACCTGAGTAACCTGCTGCAGAACAATAAAGCTGAACGTCTGCTGAAAGCGGATGCAGCCGGCGTACTGGCGCTGCTCACCAGCGAAGTGGATGAAGCCGCTGAAGTGCTGACCGCAGAATTTACCATTCGCAATGAGCATGGCCTGCATGCGCGTCCGGGAACGGCGCTGGTCAGCGTTATCAAGCAGTTTAACAGTGATGTCACGGTTACCAACCTTGACGGCAGCGGTAAGCCCGCTAACGGCCGCAGCCTGATGAAAGTGGTGGCGCTGGGCGTGAAGAAAGGCCATCGCCTGCGCTTTACCGCCAGCGGTGATGATGCGCCGCAGGCGATGCAGGCTATCGAAGAGGCCATTAATTCCGGTCTGGGCGAGGGGGCAGCATGAGCCGTCGCGTCGCCACCATTACGCTGAACCCGGCGTATGACCTGGTTGGCTTTACGCCGGAGATAGAGCGCGGTGAAGTCAATCTGGTCAAAACCACCGGCCTGCATGCAGCAGGCAAAGGGATCAACGTTGCCAAAGTACTCAAAGATCTCGGCATCGACGTCACCGTCGGCGGCTTTCTTGGCCGGGAAAATCAGGATGGCTTCCAGCAGCTGTTCAGCGAGCTGGGAATAGCCAATCGCTTTCAGGTCGTGCAGGGGCGTACCCGCATCAACGTAAAGCTTACAGAGAAAGATGGCGAGGTAACCGACCTCAACTTCTCCGGCTTTGAAGTAACCGCGCAGGACTGGGAGCGCTTTACCGCAGATTCACTCACCTGGCTCGGCCAGTTCGATATGGTCTGCGTCAGCGGCAGCCTGCCGGGCGGCGTGACACCAGAGGCGTTTACCCGCTGGATGAGCGATCTGCGTACGCTCTGTCCGTGCATCATTTTTGACAGTAGCCGTGATGCGCTGGTTGCGGGTCTGAAAGCCGCCCCGTGGCTGGTTAAACCAAACCGGCGCGAGCTGGAGATCTGGGCTAACCGCAAGCTGCCTGAATTGCAGGATGTGATTAACGCGGCGCATGAACTGCGCGAGCAGGGCATTGCTCACGTGGTGATCTCGCTCGGCGCAGAAGGTGCACTCTGGGTCAACGCATCTGGCGAATGGCTGGCAAAACCGCCGGTCTGTGAGGTTGTCAGCACGGTCGGTGCCGGTGACTCCATGGTCGGCGGCCTGATTTATGGCCTGCTGATGCGTGAATCCAGCGAACATACGCTGCGACTGGCTACCGCCGTGGCGGCAATGGCTGTCAGCCAGAGCAACGTCGGCGTAGCCGATCGTACCCGGTTGGCCGCGATGATGGCGCGCGTCGACTTACAACCCGTTAACTAACAGCAGGAGAGCGATGATAATGAAAACGCTGCTGATAAAAGATTCTTCACTGGGACTGGCCTCCGCACATCTGGCTATCGAACGTCTGCGTGCTGCAGCAGCACAGGCCGGACTGGAGCTGGTCAGCGCTGCCGCTGAAGCCGAACTGATTCTGGTTGCCGGCGACAATATTCCGGAAGATACGCAGCTGACGGGCAAATCCGTAGCGCGCGTTGATGTGCAGCAGGCGCTGCGCGATCCTCAGGCGGCGATAGCACAGGCGCAGGCAAACGCGCAGCGCTGGCAGCCCGCAGCCGCACCGGCAGCCGGGGCTGCCGCAGCACCGGTTACGGCCAGCGCGCAAAAGCGCATTGTCGCCGTGACCGCCTGTCCGACCGGCGTCGCACACACCTTTATGGCGGCAGAAGCGATTGACGCGGAAGCGAAAAAACGCGGCTGGTGGGTAAAAGTCGAAACCCGTGGTTCCGTTGGCGCGGGCAACCCGATCACTCCGGAAGAGGTGGCCGCCGCCGATCTGGTGATCGTGGCAGCGGATATCGATGTGGACCTGGCGAAATTTGCCGGTAAGCCGATGTACCGCACCTCCACCGGCCTGGCGCTGAAGAAAACGGCGCAGGAGCTGGATAAAGCGCAGGCGGAGGCGAAAGTTTATCAGCCCTCCGGCAGCCAGAGCGCCAGCGCACAGGGCGACAGCAAAGAGAAAGCGGGCGCCTACCGTCACCTGCTGACCGGTGTCTCCTACATGCTGCCGATGGTGGTTGCAGGCGGCCTGAGCATTGCGCTGTCGTTTGCGTTCGGGATCACCGCGTTTAAAGAGCCGGGCACGCTGGCAGCAGCGTTGATGCAGATCGGCGGCGGCAGCGCATTTGCGCTGATGGTGCCGGTACTGGCAGGCTTTATTGCATTCTCCATCGCCGATCGTCCTGGCCTGACGCCTGGCCTGATTGGCGGCATGATTGCCACCAGCATCAATGCCGGTTTCCTGGGGGGTATTATCGCCGGCTTTATCGCCGGTTATGCGGCGAAGTTCCTGAGCAGCAAAGTGAAGCTGCCACAGAGTATGGAAGCCCTGAAGCCCATTCTCATTATTCCGCTGGTTGCAAGCCTGATCACCGGCCTGCTGATGATCTACGTGGTGGGTAAACCGGTTGCCGGTATCATGAGCGGCCTGACCAGCTGGCTGGCCAACATGGGCACCGCAAACGCCGTGCTGCTGGGCGCCATTCTTGGCGGTATGATGTGTACCGATATGGGCGGTCCGGTCAACAAAGTGGCCTACGCGTTTGGCGTCGGGCTGCTGAGTTCGCAAACCTATGCGCCGATGGCCGCGATTATGGCTGCGGGCATGGTGCCACCGCTGGCGATGGGTTTGGCGACGCTGGTTGCACGCCGCAAGTTCAATAAAGGGCAGCAGGAGGGCGGCAAAGCGGCGCTGGTGCTGGGTCTCTGCTTTATCTCTGAAGGGGCCATTCCGTTTGCGGCGCGCGATCCGATGCGCGTGCTGCCGTGCTGCATCATTGGCGGAGCCGTGACCGGCGCCATCTCAATGGCGATTGGCGCGAAGCTGATGGCACCTCACGGCGGTCTGTTTGTGCTGCTGATCCCGGGTGCGATTACGCCGGTGCTGGGCTATCTGCTGGCGATTATCATCGGTACCGCGATTGCCGGTCTCGGTTACGCCGTGCTGAAGCGTCCGGAAGAGGAGCTGGCGAAAGCTGCATAATCCGACGGACATAAAAAAAGGGAGCTAAGGCTCCCTTTTTTATTGTCCGCTATCCGGCGTGCTGCTCAGCTTTAAGCCAGGCGATCTCATCTTTCCAGATATCGGGATTGATGGTTTCCAGGATCAGCGGAATGTTATCGAAGCGCGTATCTTTCATCAGCCAGCTGAACACGGTTTTGCCGATGTTGCCTTCACCCAGACTGTGATGGCGATCGACGCGGCTGCCAAGGGCACTTTTAGCATCGTTCAGATGCATACCGCGCAGATAGTTAAAGCCCACCACGCGCTCAAATTCGGCAAAGGTAGCGACACAGTCAGCTTCGGTGCGCAGATCGTATCCGCCGGCGAAGGTGTGACAGGTATCAAGACAGACCCCCACGCGCGATTTATCCTCGACGTGCGCAATAATGGTCGCAAGATGCTCAAAGCGATAGCCGAGGTTACTGCCCTGGCCGGCGGTATTTTCAATCACCGCGACGACATTTTGCGTTTTATCCAGCGTGATGTTGATCGATTCGGCGATGCGCTTCAGGCACGTCTCTTCATCAAGCTGCTGCAGATGGCTGCCGGGGTGGAAGTTCAGCAGCGTCAGGCCAAGCTGGTCAGCGCGCTGCATCTCATCCAGAAACGCGGCGCGTGATTTCTCCAGCGCTTCGGCCTCCGGGTGACCCAGGTTGATCAGAAAGCTATCGTGCGGCAGGATTTGCGCGGAAGAGTAGTTATACCGCGCGCAGGCGCTTTTGAACGCGTCAATGGTCTGCGCAGAGAGCGGTGCGGCTTTCCACTGACGCTGATTTTTGTAAAGAGCGCAAAGGCGATGGCCTCCAGCTCATGGGCGCGGATCACTGCCTGATCCACGCCGCCGGATGCGCTGACGTGTGCACCGATATATTTCATGCCGCTCTCCTGTATGGGCGTTAACTAAAGCAAGGCGCACATGATAGCGGAAGCGGCTATGCCATGAAATGTTGCACCAGCAAATTCAGCGCGCCGCCGCCGACGATGAGCCAGCAGAACATCATCAGCCCCAGCAGCAGCGGTTTTGCGCCCGCCTGTTTCAGCGCGGAGAAGCGCGTGGTCAGACCCAGCGCTGCCATCGCCATCGCCAGCAGCAGGTTGGCCAGCTGGTTCAGCGCGCTAACCACTCCGGCTGGCAGCAGCTGCAGTGAATTCACCAGCGCGACCGCGATAAACAGCAGTGCAAACCACGGAAAGCTGTGTGCAGACGTTGCCGTGCGCGGGCCGCGCTGCCGGAGCCAGCTGCCCAGCAGCAGCAGGAAAGGGGCCAGCATCATGACGCGCAGCATCTTGGTGATCACCGCCATATTCTCTGATTCAGCGCCTATGGCGTGCCCGGCGGCTACTACCTGCGCCACCTCATGCAGCGTGGAGCCGGTAAAGATGCCAAACTGCGCGGCACTGACAGCGGGCAGCAGTGCAAACAGCGCGGGATAAAGCAGGATGCCGGCGGTACCAAACAGCACCACGGTTGCCACCGCCACCGCCACTTTCGAGGCGTCAGCTTTGACCACGGGTTCCGTCGCCAGCACCGCCGCCGCACCGCAGATGCTGCTGCCGGCACCAATCAGCCACACCGTCTCGCGATCCATCTTTAGCAGCCGGATGCCAGCCAGGCAGGTAAGCAGGAACGTTGTGCCGATAATCAGCGTATCGATAATCACGCCGCGCAGGCCGACGCCGGCTATCTGCTGAACGGTGATGCGAAAACCAAAAAGAATAATGCCAAGGCGCAGCAGGCGCTGTTTTGCCAGCAGCACACCGCTGTCGCAGTGGCTGGCGATACGCGGGTAAAAAGTATTGCCGGCAATAATGCCGCCAACGATCGCCAGCGTCAGCGCGCCCAGACCGACGTGAGACAGCCACGGCAGCGAGGTAAGCCAGGCGGCGCAGCCTGCCAGCGCCGCCGTTAGTGCCAGACCCGCCACCACCCGGCAGGGCGGGAGCACCGGTTTTATTATGCTAAATTCAGCCATTAACCACCTCCTGAGTATGGCAATAGCCTGCGCCTCTCTGATATAAAAGTGAAATTGATAATATCTTTATAATCGACCGGAATAAGTGATAAGGGGAAAGGCTATGTTTGTGCGTCTGCGCCGCTGGGCAAAGCTGATTAAGCGGGATGTCCTGACGCTGTGGTTTGCCTGTCGCGACCCGCGTACGGCATGGTGGTTCAAACTGATGGCGTTTGGGCTGGTAGCCTATGCGCTCAGCCCGATTGACCTTATTCCGGACTTCATCCCGATTATTGGTCTGCTGGATGATGCCATCATTGTACCGCTTGGCGTGATTATTCTGCTGCGCCTGCTGCCGCGCGATATTCGTATCAGCAGCGCTGAACGCGCGGAAGTACAGCGCGCGCGCGGAGTAAAAATTGTCAGTCGCGCCGGATTTGGCCTGATCCTGCTGATCTGGATCGGCATTATCGTCTGGCTGATACAGCGCTATATGGCCTGAGGAGCAAGCATGCATATTACGCTACGCCAGATTGAAGTGTTTACTGAGGTGCTGAAGAGCGGTTCCACCACCCAGGCCTCGCAGGTGCTGTCACTGTCGCAGTCGGCGGTGAGCGCGGCGCTGGCGGATCTCGAAAACCAGCTGGGAGTACAGCTGTTCGATCGCGTAGGCAAGCGGCTGGTGCTGAATGAGCATGGGCGGCTGCTCTATCCGCGCGCCGTCGGGCTGCTGGAGCAGGCGGGTGAAATTGAGCAGCTCTTCCGGGAAGATAGCGGGGCGATTCGGCTGTTTGCCAGCAGTACCATCGGTAACTATTTGCTGCCGGGCATGATTGCCGCCTACCGGCGCGATTTTCCCGCACTTCCGCTGGAGCTGAGCGTCGGCAACAGTCAGGATGCGATTCAGGCCGTTGCAGATTTTCGCGTGGATATCGGCCTGATCGAGGGACCGTGTCACGAGCCGGATATCATCAGCACGCCGTGGCTGGAAGATGAGCTGGTGGTGTTTGCAGCACCCGACTCGGCGCTGCTGCAGCAGCCGGTGACGCTGGTAAGCCTGGCGGCGGCACCGTGGATCCTGCGTGAACGCGGCTCCGGTACGCGTGAAATTGTTGATTACCAGCTGCTGTCGCATCTGCCGCAGTTTCAGCTGGGTATGGAACTGGGTAACTCCGAAGCGATCAAACATGCGGTACGGCACGGCATGGGCATCAGCTGCCTGTCGCGCCGGGTCATTGCCGACCTGCTGGAAGCGGGCACGCTGGCAGAAGTGGCGGTTCCGCTGCCGCGCCTGACGCGCACGCTCTACCGCATTCACCACCGGCAAAAACATCTCTCAAACGCGCTTAACCGCTTTCTTGCCTACTGCTGTGAATAGCCGGCGGCGGCGGGTGCTGCTAATAATCGCCCGCCGATCATGAAGGTAACTAATAACCCGAGGTGAATGCTATACAGCGCAGGGTTAGCTGCTACAATCGCGCCTTATTTTTATCCGGCATAGCGTTTACACATGCATAATGACTCAAAAACAACACAACAACCTGGGCTGCGCCGTGAATTAAAAGCGCGCCACCTCACTATGATCGCCATCGGCGGCTCCATTGGTACCGGCCTGTTTGTCGCTTCCGGCGCCACCATTTCACAGGCCGGACCCGGCGGCGCGCTGCTCTCCTATGCCCTGATTGGGCTGATGGTCTACTTTCTGATGACCAGCCTCGGCGAACTGGCTGCCTTTATGCCGGTTTCCGGCTCCTTTGCCACCTATGGCGCAAAATATGTTGAAGAGGGCTTTGGCTTCGCGCTGGGCTGGAACTACTGGTACAACTGGGCGGTGACCATTGCTGTTGATCTGGTCGCCTCGCAGCTGGTGATGAACTACTGGTTCCCCGATACGCCAGGCTGGATCTGGAGCGCCACTTTTCTCTGCCTGATGTTCCTGATTAACTTCATCTCGGTTAAAGGTTTTGGCGAAACAGAGTACTGGTTCTCGCTGATTAAAGTCGCCACCGTCGTTATTTTTATCGTGGTGGGGATTCTGATGATCACCGGTATTATGCGCGGTGCGGAACATGCAGGCTGGCACAACTGGACCGTGGGCGATGCGCCTTTTGCCGGCGGGTTTTCTGCAATGATCGGCGTGGCGATGATTGTCGGTTTCTCCTTTCAGGGCACCGAGCTTATCGGCATCGCCGCCGGTGAATCTGAAGATCCGGCCAAAAATATTCCGCGCGCGGTGCGGCAGGTTTTCTGGCGTATTCTGCTGTTTTATGTGTTTGCGATTCTGATCATCAGCCTGATCCTGCCCTATACCGATCCGCAGTTGCTGCATAATGACGTGACCGATATCAGCGTCAGCCCGTTTACGCTGGTGTTCCAGAATGCCGGTCTGCTCTCAGCGGCGGCGATCATGAACGCAGTCATCCTGACGTCGGTGCTTTCAGCGGGTAACTCCGGTATGTACGCCTCAACGCGCATGCTGTTTAATCTCGCCCGTGAGGGCAAAGCGCCGCGCATCTTTGCAAAACTCTCCAGAGGCGGCGTGCCGCGCAATGCGCTGATTGCGACGACCGTAGTAGCTGGTCTCTGCTTCCTGACGTCAAAGTTTGGTAATCAGGAAGTTTACCTGTGGCTGCTTAATACCTCAGGTATGACCGGTTTTATCGCCTGGCTGGGCATTGCCATCAGCCACTATCGTTTCCGTCGCGGCTATGAAGCGCAGGGGCGCGATCTGGCCGATTTACCTTACCGCTCCGGCTTTTTCCCACTGGGTCCTGTCTTCGCCTTTGTGCTTTGCCTGATTATTACGCTGGGGCAGAACTATCAGGCGTTCCTCGCCGACACCATCGACTGGTACGGTGTGGCGGCAACTTATATCGGTATCCCGCTATTTCTGATTATCTGGATGGGCTACCGGCTGACACGCGGCAGCCGCGTAGTGAAATATAGCGAGATGGAGTTCCCGGTTTTTAAACAGTAAAACCTGGCGTGGCGGCATTCCAATCCAGACGTAGGGGGCGCATTTTTGCGCCCCTGGTTTCAGGCGATTCACCCAACCCAGGGCGGCATTAATGCCGCCCCTGTGATTGCACGATACGCAGGGGACGCATTCATGCGTCCCGGATTTCAAACGATACACCCGGACCAGGGCGGCATCAATGCCGCCCCTACGCATTTATGCGTCCCTGGCATATTGATGCATCCCTGCCGGTTTGAGCTTTGTTACAGAGATATAATTGATAATTATTATCACCTGCTCTATTGTGTCAGCCGTTATGATTACGGCTATACAGGTAGACTCATGCGTACGACGGATTCCGTGCTGATAGCGGAACACCCCCCTGAAGCTGACACCCTGACACGTTATCGTCAGGTGCTGCGTCAGCGACTGCTGCTGACTGGCGTACTGGTTGTTGCTATTCTCGCCTCGGTTATTCTCGATTTCACCCTTGGCCCGGCCGGGCTTACGCTGGAAACGCTCGGGCAGACCTTGCTGCATCCGGCCGCGATGGATGCCGGTACCCGCGTCATCGTCTGGGATATCCGTCTGCCCTATGCGCTGATGGCCGTGGTTGTCGGGCTGGCGCTGGGACTGGCGGGTGCCGAGATGCAAACCATTCTGAACAACCCGCTGGCGAGTCCCTTTACGCTGGGCGTCTCTTCCGCTGCAGCCTTTGGTGCCGCGCTGGCAATTATCCTCGGCGTCGGTTTTCCCGGCCTCTCCGATCAGTGGTTTATCTCCGCTAACGCCTTTGTGTTTGCGCTGTTTGCCGCGCTGATGCTGGATGGCATTACGCGCTGGAGCAAAGTCTCGACCTCCGGCGTGGTGCTGTTTGGTATTGCGCTGGTATTTACCTTCAACGCCCTGGTTTCCATGATGCAGTTTATCGCCAGCGAAGATACGCTGCAGGGACTGGTGTTCTGGACCATGGGTAGCCTGGCGCGCGCATCGTGGGAGAAGCTGGGCGTGCTGAGCGCTGCGTTTGCGCTGCTGGTACCGTTTTCCATGCTCAGCAGCTGGAAGCTGACCGCACTGCGGCTGGGGGAAGATCGCGCCATTAGTTTTGGTATCGACGTGCGCCGTCTGCGACTGGCAACGCTGTTACGCATCAGCATTCTCTCGGCGCTGGCAGTAGCCTTTGTCGGCCCGATTGGCTTTATCGGCCTCGTCGCCCCGCATATCGCCCGCATGATGTTTGGCGAAGATCATCGTTACTATCTGCCCGCCAGCGCGCTGGTGGGCGCATTGGTGTTGTCGCTGGCCTCGGTTGCGTCGAAAAACCTGATCCCGGGCGTGATTATTCCGGTGGGGATCGTGACCTCGCTGGTCGGCGTTCCCTTCTTTCTGAGTATTATTCTGCGTCACCGGGGGAGCGTGTAATGGATTCAGGCTTACGTATTGAGCAGTTCAGCGCCGGTTACCCTAAGCGTCAGGTGATCGACAATCTGGACGTTGCCACGCTGCCGCGCGGCAAAATCACCGTGCTGCTTGGCCCGAACGGCTGCGGTAAATCCACGCTGCTGCGCGCGCTGGCGGGCCTGGGTAAAGGCGAGGGCGCACTCTGGCTGAACGGCGTTGATTTAATGGCGCAGCCCTTCACGCAGCGAGCAAAGCGGGTGGTCTACCTGCCGCAGACGCTGCCGGCCGGGGTTCATCTGCACGTACTGGAATCGATTATCGTGGCGCAGCGCGCCTCGGGCGGCCTCCATAGTGCGGACAGCGAAGCAGAAATTATGGCGCTGCTTGAGCAGCTGGGTATCGCTCATCTGGCGATGCGCTACCTCGATCAGCTCTCAGGCGGGCAGAAACAGCTGGTAGGTCTGGCGCAGTCGCTGATCCGCCGGCCGGAGCTGCTGCTGCTGGATGAACCGCTGAGCGCGCTGGATCTCAACTATCAGTTTCACGTGATGGATCTGGTACGACGCGAAACCCGGCTGCGCAATATGGTCACGGTGGTGGTGGTGCACGATATCAATATTGCGCTGCGGCATGCTGACCACGCGCTAATGCTGAAGCAGGGCCGGCGTCTGGCGGATGGCATACCCGCAGAGGTGATTACGCCGCAGACGCTGGCGCAGGTGTATGGCGTGCGCGGCCGGATTGAGCACTGCTCGCATGGCATGCCGCAGGTAATGATTGACGGGCTGGTGGCAGAGTCGCTGATGTAGCTATATCTGCAATGCCAAATCTATAGTGTGATGGCTTGCCTGCCCACTGCTCGATCGGCCAGCCTGTCTCCTTCACCGGTATCAACACCTGTCAGGCCCCTTCGCCCTTTTAGCCCTGCAGTTAAGCGACAGGTTCACCATGAATGGCTATGAGGCCATGCAGGGGGCATGACCTCTTAAGGCCAGAGATATGCCAGCATGGCGTGAGAGGGACTTAACCTGCACGATTTTTTCATTTCAAAATATCGATGAGAGCTTATCAATATTAAGCTTTTTAAGCGCTGAATGTCGCTGAGAATAAAACGTTTTAATGCTGCAGCTCCAGTCAAGCTTCCTGGTTTTCGTTAGCAGCGTTGTCTTTAATGCTTCAAATTCCCTTGGCGTAATGATTTTTTTATTGCTGCTGCATTTATACAAATTGCCCATAGCGGCAGAGTAAATATTACCATTGTCAAATATAGTGATTTTGCTGGAGCGGTAAGCCAGGCTGATAGCTAAAGGCATCATATCTCTGGACACCAGCAGTAAGATGATTTCATCAGCCCGCTCATTCTCTTCGCAAAAGCAGATGAAATCTTTTAGGGATGCTTTGTTAAGCAGGAAAACCGATGCTTTACTAAAATGAAAAAGAAAGCGCTCTTGCAGATAAAGTTCGCTAAATCCCCTCTCCAGAAAGTAGTTTTCTTTTTGAATTAAATTAACATCCATATTACACCCCGTTAACAGTATGGTTGATTTTATTTCCATTCTTTTGCTTTTAGCCGTAGCATATAATTCCCAAGGCCATAGGATCGGGAATTCTTATGAAAACAGGTGTAAAAGCAACTACAGTCAGAGATATCGAAAATTGCTATAGCAAAATAATGCAAAGCGAGAATTTTCATGCGGCTTTGATGACGCATGCAAATATGATCTGTAAAGAGTTCGCATCCAATAAGATGTTCTATAAATACATTTTCAAAAATAACAGATTTCTTGCATCCGTGATTATCACATGTGTCTTCTTTAAAAAAGAGAAGCCTTGCCTGAATGATATAAAGTATCAGTGCATCAGAACCAATATGATCAGTCCTAATACTGTCTCTTCTCTGCTATTACTGTTAAAAACGGGTAGCTATATATCCACCAGAAAAGACACTATTGATAAGAGAAAAACGCATTTTTCAATTACTGACCGGGGATTGAAGTCAGCGATGTCGTTAACAAAGACGGTGGCTATTCCATTAGATGAAATGGGTATAACGGATTTCAAAGTCAATAACTTCTCAGTAGAGAATATGCAAAGCTTCTTTAAAAGATACTATGACATATTTCATCACGATATCCATCTTATTAATATTGCTGACAAAGCTGATATTTTTATCAACAAAGACTCCGGTCATATGATTATGACTCATCTATATCTTCACGGAACTACCGCACAAGACTGCGGTGAGGCATTAACCATCATCAGCCTGGCGAAGCGCTGCGGCGTATCACGCTCGCATCTTCGTAACATCATATTAGAAGCGAAAGAAAATTCCCTGGTGAACTACGATCCGAAATCAGGCCGCATACACATTCTGGAGTCTTATAATGCGATGTATCATAAATACATGGCGTATTATTTTTCTTTTGTCCTTTATGCCGCTGAGAATTTCAAAGATTAGTTGCTCTTCCTTTCTGCATTGCGGTAACACTGGTAATGCAGAAAGAGTAAGTAATCCTCCTGGCTTTGTAAATGTTAATGATTAGACCCAAAAAAAAACACCTGATCTGGACAGGTGACTTCCCCTGAACGCAAAGAGCTGAATGAAAGATCGCATTTAGCAAGCATTCTTTCTTAGCAAGCAAGGCACGATACTAAAAGCGTTGCATTTCGGCGATAATGCCGAACTATGATTATAACTAATTGTTTTTGATCAATAATATGCAATGATAGTTGTCATGATAGACCCATCTGCTTTTGTAATTCAAATTTTTAATTCATAATAGCTAATGTAAATGATCAACGGTGATTATTATTACACAGGTAAACCGATCATTGTTTCTTAACTGAATCATTAAAGAAAACGTATTTTGCTATCCTGGTTAGCTGTTTATTCGAAATGCGAGTTAGGATTTTTCTCAATACCGATCAGTATGCCTGGATACATATAGGAATATAATAAAATAGGATGATTTAAATAATCTTATTACCTGGTTTTTAATTTTACATAAACGTGCTCTGAACGGGCTGAAGCAGATATAAATTCTGTCTCTGCCGTTATGTCATTTTTTTATTTCAATTTATTCCGCTGCTTTTTTTTCAGGTTTACCGGGTTAGCTCGTAACTCTACTCTCTGGCTTCCCTGGTCAGGGATTGACAGTTAGGGCGATAGCTGTTTTTCGGCAGCATTCGGTTATCTTGAGACGAGGTATAATTATGAAAAAAACGACACTTATTGCTGTGCTGGCGGCTGCCGGCATGTGCCCGGCCGTATTTGCTGCCGATGGCACAATAAATTTCACCGGGAGTATCCGCGATACAGCCTGCACCGTTAATACCAGCTCTGCTACGCAGACCGTCAATCTGGGCACTGTAGCCGCCAGCTCTTTTGGCGCGGCCGGTACGCAGGCCTCGGCAACGCGTTTTACCATTAACCTTACCAGCTGTCCGACAGCGGTGACGTCAGCCAGCATCCGCTTTGACGGTCCGCTGGCGAGCGGCAACTCCAGCCTGCTCGGCCTGACGTCCGGAACCGGCGTGGCTACCGGCGTTGGTATCGGTATCTATGAACAGAACAGCACCACGCTGATTCCTGTCGGGCAGGCATCTGCGCCTGTCACGCTCTCTTCTACCGGCACCAATGCCCTTAATTTCATCGCCAAATATGTGTCAACTGCTGCCACCGTTGGCGCAGGTACGGCGAATGCGGCTGCCACGTTTACCGTTGCCTATAACTGATAATGCGAGCCGCTTGCGGCTCCTTCTCTTCAGGGAAGACTTCATGATTCGTTTTTGTATTCTATTGATAGTGCTGATCAATCCACTGATGAGCCTGGCAGGGGTTGAGATAGGGGGTTCACGGCTCATTTATGAGGGGAATGCGCGGCAGGCTGCGCTGAGCATCAGTAATCCGGATGATTATCCCTACCTGATTCAGGCATGGGTAGATAAAGATCCTACACAACGTCACAGTGACAACACGTTTATTGCCACGCCGCCCCTGTTCCGGCTGGAGCCGCATACGCAAAATTCTGTCCGCATTGTCTATACCGGCGCGGCGCTGCCTGCCGATCGGGAATCTCTGTACTGGCTGAGCATTAAGTCCGTGCCGGGCACGCCGAAAGAGGAGACCAATCGCCTGTTAATCACCGTAAAAAGCGTCTTCAAACTCTTTTACCGGCCGGCAGGGTTACCAGGCGATGCGGCGACAGCGTTTGAAAAAATCACTTTTCGTCGTCAGGGCGACCGTATTTACGCTTCTAATCCCACGCCGTTTTATATCTCCTTTTATGAACTGAAAATGGGCAACGCTAAGCTGAAATCGCTGCCTGTGCTCAGTCCATTATCAGAGCAGGCTATCGATTTTCCGCCGGGAACCGCAGGCACGCTATCCTGGCGGGCGATTAATGATTACGGCGGTATTACCGACGTCAGAACTGCAAAAATCTGATTAAGGCCTGACCATCAATGCGGACGACGCTTTTTACCCGCCAGTCAGGCCGGTCGGCGTCAGCGATGACAGGCTTCATGCTGGCAGCGCTGATGAGCCCTCCCGGATCTGCAACAGATTATTTTGATCCTGCCGCGCTCGAGCTGCGCGGGCAGGTGAGTGCTATCGACCTCTCGGCACTGGAACAGCCCGGCGGTCAGATCCCCGGACGATATTGGACGGAAATCTATCTGAACAGCCGCTATATGGCTGAAAGAATACTAAATTTCACGCTGGGTGAGCGTGGACTTATCCCGGAGATCACTAAAGAAGATCTGCTTTCCTGGGGCGTGCGCAGCCAGGCGACATCGGCATTTTCAGCGATGAGCAAGGGATCACTCCGCCAGCCGATCGATCGCGTCCTGCCCGACGGCCAGCTTAGCTATGACTTTGCTCAGCGGCGTCTGGATATCAGCATTCCTCAGGCGTTTATGCAGCAGAGTGTGCAGGGAGCGGTCTCCCCTGAAGAGTGGGATGACGGGCTGCCTGCTGCCTTTGTGAATTACGCCTACAGCGGTGCCAGCAGCCGCAGCGACGCTCGTCAGGGAACGGTTCAGAATAATTATCTGAATCTGCGCAGTGGCGTAAACCTGGGAGCATGGCGTCTCAGAAACTATTCATCCTGGTCTGATAACGGGCGCTCGCGCCAGTGGAACAGCATCAATACTTACCTGCAGCATGACGTTAAATCACTTAACGCGCAGTTTGTGGCGGGCGACAGCTATAGCCCGGCAGGCGTGTTCGATAGCGTCGCTTTTCGCGGCGTGCAGCTCTACTCTGATGACAATATGCTGCCGGAAAGCCGGCGTGGATTTGCCCCGGTCATTCGCGGCATCGCGCAGAGTAATGCGCGCGTTACCATTCGCCAGGATGGAAACATCATCTATCAGGCTTATGTTCCACCAGGACCTTTTGCAATTACCGATCTCTATCCTGTCTCCTCAGGCGGCGATCTCAGCGTCTCAATTCGCGAAGCAGATGGCACAGTGCGTCAGTTTGTTCAGGCATTCTCAGCAGTGCCGCTGATGCTGCGTGAAGGTCAGGCTAAATATGCACTGACGGCGGGTAAGTATCGGGTGGTTGCCGCTGATAATGCCGCCCGGTACGAACCACTCTTTTTGCAGACAACCGGGAGCTATGGTCTGACGAATGCCAGCACGCTCTACGGCGGAATAATTCTGTCCGGGGATTATATGAGCAGTAGTCTGGGATCGGCTAAAGGGCTGGGTTATCTGGGTTCGGTCTCGATAGACGGAACCTGGGCGCATGCGCAGTCAGGTGAGATCGAAAAACAGGGGGCATCGTTCCGTTTTCAGTATGCCAAAGATTTTACCGCCAGCGGAACCACGTTTAATCTGGCCGGCTATCGCTACTCAACATCCGGCTATATGGATTTTAATGAGGCAAATGGCTATTACAATACGCCCCCGCTTAATGCCAGCAATGATGAGCTGATTGGTTCAAAGCAGGCGCAACGCGTCTGGACGGAGTGGCGCAATCGCCACAATAAACGCAGCCGGGCCGAGCTAAACATCAATCAGAGGCTGGGCGATTTTGGCAGTCTCTATCTGTCTGCTTATCAGCAACAATACTGGGGCATAAGCGGCCGGGAAAATACGTTTAATCTCGGCTACAGCATCAGCCACAATGCGGTGAGCTATACGCTTAACTACATGCGTTCGTCCTCGCCCTGGCTAAGCCAGCAGAATAACGTATTTTCGCTGGCCGTTCAGATTCCGTTTGAACGCTTCATGCCGAAAAGCTGGCTTAACGTCTCAGCCAGCCAGACAAACAGTAGTGGATTGATGGCATCAGCCGGTATTGCGGGCGTGGCGCTGGCGGATAACACGCTTAGCTATAACATTCAGCAGGGTTATGCCAGCCGGGGAACCGGCGGGTCGGGCAGCGCAACCCTCGACTATAAAGGTTCTTCCGGTGAATATC
>Ga0157361_1000368_pt1 | contig 19166 bp, 18 predicted proteins | sample AttlaeALBM2_FD_111481 | JGI IMG/M metagenome (GOLD analysis project Ga0157361, IMG submission 111481) | Fungus gardens microbial communities from leaf cutter ant in Ribeirão Preto, State of São Paulo, Brazil - Atta laevigata ALBM2 | ecosystem: Host-associated > Fungi > Mycelium > Unclassified ...
CCCACCTAAAGAGCTATTATAAGTATTCATGAGATGCTATCCCACACTCTCCTTCCCTTCTCTCCTATGTCCGCCTTGATGTGCCTGTTGATCTATAAATAGGACAGTGGTATTATTAGTTAGGGCTCATGTGACTAGTATGCACGGACCATCAGTTTTAGTATATAAGGCTGCTTGTGTAGTTAGATCTAGCCTCACTCAAATATCACCTTAGCTTCCAGGACAATTACCTCAGCTTAGGGTTAAGATGCCCTTGAGTGCCTTTAGCCCCTAACAGATCCTCAAGAATTGTTTGAGTGTTTGATTAGTGTGCTCGGTTTGGCTGTCAGCCTCCGGGTGGTATCCTGAGGTAAAATGTAGCCTCATATCCAGTGCATTAGCCAAGAATCTGAAAAACTTAGACACAAATTCTGTTCCTCGATCAGATGTGACATGGCTGGGTACACTATGCTTTGAGAAGACATGCTTGATGAACAATTCTGTCAATATGGTGGCATTGATGGGGATCAAAGGGAATTGATCTTCAAACAAGGGTGACAACAAATGGAAATAACAAGTCCCCGAGATGTTTCACAGTTGTGCACTAAACAAGTAGGCACCGGGGAGATAATCAAATAGAAAAGGAGAGCTTTACAATGGGGGGAAAGGGTAAAATATGACCCAGAAGAAACCAAAAGAACAATAATAACAAATTGAGGTTTCACTCGAGGTAGTTCTCACCATAATAGGATCTCTAAGACGCACATTCGTCTTGCGTCATGACACTGCTGCCCTTACCTAGTCTAGTAGTCTGGCTCGCCGTCGATATAGCAGAACTACCTAGAACTCCCGTAATATTGTGTGGGCTCTTCTTCAACTGACTGTACAGTTGGAAGCCGACTCCAATAACATGTAGCGAGCTGTTAACTCCTAGCGTAAGTGAATGTCCAAGTCCGTTGGGGCTTGAATTTCCATTGAGGGAGAGTTTGGATGGGTTTTTAGAAAAGAAGCTAGAACACTCAGAAAAAACAGAAACTCAGTCACTCAAAAATAGCCGTTAAGCTCTAGAGCAACAGAGAGGGATGATGATGGGGGTCTGATTCTTGCTTCCCCTCCTGTGCCCTAGAGTATTTTATTATGATTACAAAGCAAAAAGACAACAAAGAAAGTAAGACAAAGAAAACCTCCAAATTCCCAATTCTAGCAAGACCGTAATGATGGTACGGCACTCCTCCCGGTCACTGACTAACCATGCCCAGACACCCTAATCCTACTCCAGCAACTCTTTTTCGCACAATGGTTGGGCCTTGAGCATCTTGATGAACTGTAGACAGAGACAGCGGTCTTGAGCTGTCTTGTTCTCGCGTGCGTTCTCTTTATCTAATCTCTTTACTACTTCTCTTCTCAGCCTCCCAGTCCTTCCTCCTACCTCTGTGATACACTTCTTGCTCTTCTACCTTCCGGTTTCCTCCTGCCACCACTATGAGGCAATGTCGCGATGGTACAACTCTCTTGATCTCGCTATAATTAGCCATCAGTGATGATGGCCTGAATCTGATCATAACTGTTCTTTAAATAGGCTCTCCGACAGCTGCAGCATGATGTCGCTTGGATCACGTAGTCCACCCTAAGTTTGTTTCCGCCCTCGAGAGCACTTCTAGAAGGGAGATCCGTTAGAAATCCGATACGGGGCACCTGGGCAAGCGTCTTTGAGGTGTATGTAGTGATGGTCACAGCCGCTACCCTGCTACTTGAGCTAGATGCTCAAGTCCATAACTAGGCGTCTAGAGAAACGTTTTTGGGGGGCCAAGCTCGTCTCTCGAGCTAGTTATTCCTTTTATTAAGGTGCAGAATGTCACTTAATTTGCCTAAAGATTTGTACGGCGTGACAGCGTCGAGTGACCTTATGGTCAGAATGAACAGCGTCTGTTTGGTGAGTCAGTCTACCACAACTAAGATGTCCGTGTAGCCTCTTGATAGGGGTAATTGTTTAATAAAATCCATTGAGATAGATTTCTAGGGCCTAGGTGGGATTGGGAGCTGTTTGAGTAGTTCATATGGCTTATGATGTCTTGCTTTGTTCCTTCCACAGATGTTACAAGACTGGACATAGTCTGACACAAATTCTTAAAGATTTGGCCAGTTGAAATCTCAGTGCACCAACTGGTAGGTCTTAGACTGTCCTGGATGTCCTGCCAACATATGATTATGCTTAGTTTTGAGTACTTGTAGCCAAAGATCACCAGTATCAGGCACAAAGAATTGTCCTTCATAGTACAATGTACTGTCCTCACCCCTGGTCCAATGAGGATCTTCTGTTGTTCCCCCATTTATTAGGAGGTACATATGCGATTAGTCTGATTTCTGGGCCTCCTTGATGTCGGAGATGAGAGATTAAAGGTCGGTCATGATGGCTGTCCGCAAGGTCAGAAGCTGACCTCCCAAGTCCACATTAGAGGATATTAACTGGGTTCAGGTGAAGACTGGCCTCTGGATTGGAAAGTTCTTTGATGGGTCATTCCTATAGATGTCCTACCTTTGGGTCAAAGCATCTGGCTTCTTTCCCAGTCTTTCCAGCTGAAACTTGATTGACAGGTTAAACTATGAGAGGAATTCCGACCACTTGGCTAGACGCTAGAAGAGTGTTTTGGTTTCAGAAAAATAGGTGAGGTTTTTATGATCAGTGTATACCTCTACCGGTGTGGCAACTCCTTTAAGGTAGTATCGCCACTTCTTGAAAGATTTGACAATGGCTAATAACTCCTTATCGTACACGTCATAGTTAATTTCTGCTGTACTGAAGGCTCTTGAATGGAAGGCAATAGGGCAAATCTCACCATTGGATCGGGTGAAAAGAATGGCTGCCAGGGTATAGTCAGAGGCATCGGTCTTCAGGATCATTGGTGACTTGAGATTCCAGTGTTCTAGTATGGGCGCTGTAGTGAATGCTTCTTTGATATTGTCAAATACTACTTGGCAATCTGTTGTCCAGGACCAGGGTTCATTTTTCTGGGTTAAGTGAGTGAGTGGTAAGGTTATTTCAGCGTAATTGTTAATAAAGCACCTGTAAAAGTTTGTAAATCCTAAGAAGGACTGTATGTCCTTTACTTGACACAGCGTCGGCCAATTCTGTATAGTCTGTGTCTTCAATTTGTCTATCCTCAGGCTATCCACTCCCAAGACAAAACCTAGGAACTTGATCCTGTCCTAGTAAAAAACACATTTGGTAGATGATGCATATAGCCAGTTCTCTCACAGTCTTTTGAGAACCTCCTTTACATGCTTTTTATGGTCGTCCATATTGTCTAAGTAAATCAAGATATCATTTAGATAGATGACTACAAAGACATCCAAGATATCAGAGAAGATATCATTCATGAAACGCTAGAAGGCCAACAAGGTATTTGACAGGCAAAATGGCATCATGAGCTATTCACATGAACCATAGCAAGTGCGGAAAGCTGTTTTCCACTTGTCTCCCTTGGCAATATGTGCCAGGTAGTAAGCACTTTTCAGATCTATCTTTGAGTATATTTGTGCTTTTCTGGGGAGCATCCAAAAGATTATTCAAGAGGGGAATTGGGTATCAATCCTTATGGGTCATTCAGTTCAGACTGTAGTAATCTATGCATAGGCATAATGTTCCATCTTTCTTCTTGACAAATAGTACTGGGGCGCCGCAAGGGGACTTGGATGGGCATATAATGCCTGTTTTTGTATTTTCCTCCAAGAAATCTTGCAAGGTTTCCAGTTCCAGCACTGATAGGAAGTATATAGGACCTAGGGGAGGTATCTTGTTCCCCTCAATCTGTATAGCTAAGTCATAGAGTCAATGCTCAGGGAGTATTTTGGCCTTTTGTGTGCTGAAAACATCCATGTACTCCTTATAGTCCTTGGAGAGTCCAGGTATCTCTGGGGTAGCCTCCCTTGTCTATGCGGCAAGACTGGTAACCACCATAGAGAGAGATGTGATCTGGAAGCTGATTGCTCTCTTAGTTTTGCAAGCATTAACTAGGAAGATCTGGGGTTTTTTAGATGAGGACTGGTTGATTGACAGTCGATCTTTACTGGGATGGTTCTTTACTAGATGTCAGGTACTCAAAGAATTGGCACATGGTGTGGGTACTAGATAAACAGGCAAGTTCTCAGAAGACGGAGGTGTCTCTGATGGACGATTCTGGGGTTCTGGGTCAGGTCGAGGGCTAATGGGTTGGTCTGCTGGCTCAGGTGCATTGAATTCCAAGGTTTCTTTCCTCCAGTCAACCAGGGGATTGTATTAGGTCAACCAGTTGTGCCCTAGTACTATAGGGTAAGTGCCCTTTAGTTTAGTCACAAAAAACTCAATCTAACAAGAGTACGAGCAAGGGAATCTAATTGGCAAAGACATGACATGATTCACAATGGCATTGACATTCTATGGTTATAAGCCAACTATCTGGGCCCAGAATGCTGCTGGTGCCAGGCGATGACTGTTTAGTATAAGAAGAGGAAAGATATTGAGTTAATGGTCCCCAGATGCAGTCTCAGGGTAACTTATCAGTCAATGTGGGGCCTTCTAAAGCAGGGGGAGGTCTTCCTTGGATAGATCTAGATGCTTTTGGTATGTAGCCTTGTATGGCCCTCAATGCTTGGAATTTGTGCTTTTTTTCTTGTTGACATTTCCAGAAGTCATTATCAATCCTCATCACAGCCCTCTTCAAGCCTTCAAACATCAAGACGTCCTCATGGCTAAACCTCAACTTATCATGGATGCAGTCAGGAATAGCATCCTTCACTACTTTTCTGAGTGCTCTGTTGTTCCAACAGATCTAGTTTTGAAACTTGGCAAATTGGATGAAGTAGTTGATGGCCTTGCCATTATTTGGAAAAGAAATTGAAACGATAGCATTCTCGTCATCATCTTCTGGTGAGTATGACCCAAATAGGTTAGAGAGCTTCTGGACAAAAGCTGACCAGTCTTTCAAGAAGTCAAAATTTTGGTAAGCTTTGGCCTTATTGATAAAAGGTTCAAAATAATCAAGGGCCACTCCAAAGATAGGAAATAGCAAAGAAGATTCTTTCAGTGTCTTCGAGGAACTTCCCTTCACAAGCACAAAAATAGATTTGGCATTGGAATATAAATGCTCAAAGTTTGTTGGGGCTACCCCCACTGAACAGATCTGGTTCTTTGACTCCTTTGTTTCTTTTCCTTGGTTGGGAATCTGGTTGTCTAGCTAGTACCAACAATATAGCCTGTAAGTCCAACCCAGAGGTATCTGGGTATGGATTTTTAGAGTTATCGTGCAGATGATCTTGTTGCTGATCATAACTATCTAGGGTATGTTCTACCCCTTCTGGGGCTGAATCTTTGACTGTTTCATCAACTGGTTCCTGTGAGAGCAATCGTTAATTTTGGGCTTGGGAGGTAGTAAGAGGGCGCTCTACAGAGGTTACTGTAGATTCTCTGGGGATAATAGGTTAGACACTGTCTCTCCTTAGGCAGCATTCCAGATGAGGGTCTGGGTTCGGACATGACTAGATATTCTTGGAGGGGAGAGGGATAGGAGCAATGGTAGTATAGAAGTTAGTTTAGTTTTGTTCTACTATCAGGTTTGACTCCAAGGAGGGAATTCTTCTATGGGGGCTTGGCCTCAACAATGAGTTGTGCCTGCTCCTACACTTGCCTCTTCTAAAACTCAAGGGGATTTATTAAGAGAGAAAGAGAGATATGAGTTGACAAGGGTGGGGTCCTCCTGAGAGAGAACAAAACTAAGGTAGTTACAACAATTGGTAATTATTTAAATAATTTGGAGGGTTCCAGAAAGGCTGATGGTAAGCTAACTAATCCCTGCGTGCACATGATGCATGCGTGGTATGCATCATGGTGTCACCATCGTGACAGGAGTAGATGTTAATAATGAAGTTGATATTGTGGTCAGAGTGGAAGGCCAAGACGTTAATGTCTCAGTGATTGACGATGTCGAGGCACAAAGTGAATCTAAGCTTTGACAGTCTTTTATTGACATAGGTGGTGATGTGGGGGTAGTTGTCTTGTGATAGATCAGGGCAGATAAATAAGGTTCATTCAGGGTGGTTGGGCATGCCAAAGGTTGGGTTGCCTTCAGGGTTTGTGTGGCTAGGGACTTGTCTGATAAGAGACCTGGGCAGCTCTTGAATGAATACAATATCTGTTGAATTTTTGTTGTTTTCTAGAATGATATTGGTCAGTACTTTGTTTTTCCCGACGTTCTGAGAAAAGATCTTAAGGTTTTGTTTAATTATAGGTTCTTACTGCCTATGCTTAGGTGGATTGAGTTGGCCCTGATTTTGTGGGCTTCCTGTACTTTCTTTGAATGCCACTTGCAGTTGAACCGATTCCTCCAAAATGGATATTTGGCATCATCAGCGGAATGTTTGCCCTTGTAATTGATGCATTTGAAAGAGTGAGGGCATGGTTCACCTGCTTTAGTTTCGAGTCTGGGGGGATTTGTTTTGAAGTTTGCTTTACAGCACCATGCTAGGTCTCTGTAGTGCTCGACTTTATAAGGGCCATTGCATTTCTGGCATTTTGACCCATGTGAGCAACAAGCAAAAGTGGTGTGGCCCCACTTCCAGCAATTCTTGTATTGAGGGACACCGGAGTTTATGTTAGTTCCACAGATTATAGTTATGTGCTTACCTATGTTGAAGCATTTGTTGATTAGATTTTTGGCTTTGGCGCTATTTTGGGAGTCCCATATGTCAATCCAAATGACAGCCATGTCAGATTTGGGAGATGCTTTGATAATGCGGGGGCTTGATACTAACATGACATCGTTGAACAGGTGGATTCTCTTGATGACCTCTTTAATTTGGTTGCAGGCAATACGGGTGCCATTGTTGGTTAGGTATGGTATGTTATGAACATCAAGTGGGACTACAACTATTATCAGCCATGGTCTGATAATGAATGGCTAGTAGATGAAATGTTGGCGATATTAGATGAAGACATAACAATGCAGTAATGCATCATATATTGGAAGACTCTCAAAGACATTTGGATTTATGGTATGGACAGGACTCTTTTGGAGAAATCTTGGACTATTTCTCTTTCTATTCTTGGACTGTGCTCAATGGGATAACATTGGACTGACCCATTTATAGATACTTGACTCGACTTGTCACCTTCATGGCTTCTGTCACTGGAATGTCACTTAACTAGTTACCTTTAGTTACAAGTAGTGTTACCACATTATAATGTAGTCACAAGACCTAGTTAGGATACAGATCAGAAAGAGAAAGGAATGACAAGTTCTCTCTTTCTGTATTCCCTCTGTAAAGTCTTACTCTGAGGAACTGGTACTCTTATTTGTCTTAGAACAACCTTAAGGGTGCTACTCAAAGTTTTGTTAACATCTCTCCTCCGATATAACTTCACTGAAAACCTTAACCAGATCCTTGAGAGAGGAGTGTGAAGATATCAAGTATTAGATATAAGCTTCAAGTTGAAATACATATTCAACTGTAAGGTTTAGAGTCTGAACAATTAAGAGAGAACTTCCTTCTTCATCACAAGTGACATCATTTGCTGAAGTCATAGTCACCAACTCTCATTGCCTTGCGCTGTATTGTTGATACCCCACCAGTTCTCATTGCTTTACACTGTACTGTGTGGAACCCCTGAGCTCTTATTGCTTTGCGCTATAGTCAGGACAACATCGTAATCGTGGATAGGACATCTACAACATCGACATCATCAGGTCATATGTGGACCACCGAGGATAGTAACCTCACAACTAGGACAGAGTTAACCTCTCTATCTCAAGATACCTTTCTCGAACATTTTCGAGATCCAATATTCACTAGACCCATTAGTGAAGAAACAAGAGAAAAACTTGTTCAGGCAATCTTGGATTGCCACCCCAGCATATGTCAAAACAACCCATCTTCACCTCAAAACAACATAGCAGACAACACCCAACCATTCCCATTGAATAAAACACTTCCCAACAATCTTCCTTTTCTCAACTCAGACCCAGAACTTCTTCCACTGACTCAGAATCGGAACATGACATCAAGCCTCTTATAAAACAATCCAAAACACAACAACAGACCTTCAAGCAACACCTCCACTCTCAAATGTCTCAGCCAACAAACATCATCTCTACAAATCCACAAATATCTTCCTCGACTTCCATCAATCCAGCAGGAATTCTTGGACATAGAATCTTTGGATTGTCATCAAAGAACTCTGGCAACTCGTTCTACAACGTCTTTGAAAAACCTCCAACGGATTCACCCGATATCTTGATAACAACCTCCTCAACAACAATCTACCAAGAGCATTGACCCAAATATGCTCAACCCAACAAATTTGACAGAGACTCAAGGAATTACCAGAAATAGAAAGAAGACTGTTCACTCTATATGCTTGTACACAACAACAACTTCCCAGACAAACACACTACAATCATGTTCATGCTCTACCACATGGACAAGAAGGCCCTGGTCTGGAGAATAGAATTTATGGCAGCCCATACAGTCTCAGGACAAGGTATCCACCTTGGAACCATGGAAAACTTCCTTGCAGCCCTTGACTTAGCTTTTCAACCATTTGATATGGAAGGAGACGTCTTGCAGCAGTTGCATGCTCTCAAACAACTATCAAGACCAGTGGACAAATACGTCTCTGAGTTCAGAGTATTTGCCACCTGCGCAAGACTTACAGATGTCTTGCAACTTATCCATTTATTCAGACAAGGTCTGGATTCTGATATTGCAATACAAGCCATTTGACAAGGACCTGATAACAATCTCCAAGCATGGATTGAAGCAGCAAAACAAGGAGAAGAGATCATTCACATGGAGAAAATCTATCTGGGTAGAAAACAGACAAAACACCCCAATAAAATTCTGGCCAAAGAAAAACACTACACAAATCTGAACTGGCTTTGACCCTATGACAACTATAAAGATCCAAATGCTATGGATGTCAATAATATACAAGCCATACTAGAGAACTACAAAAATACTCTCTAGAATCAAGAAGACTCTGACAACAAACAAGAAACCACCAACCAACACATCCAGAAGCTGGTACATCAAACCCTCAACAACATTCTTACCAAAGATCAGAAAAAGTTATTCAAAAAAGAGAAATGCTTCAGTTGTGAAATACCAGGACATTTCACCGCACAATGCCCAAGGAAACCCAACTTCAAAACTCTACCCTGCAACAAGACCTATAAAGCTAAAAAGAATCTCATCACCAAGAAAACCAACAAAAAAAGAGATCTCACAAAAAGCATCCCAGAGAAACCAACAACTGACTCTGACTCTAACGATGAAGAAGAGGATTTTTCCCAAAGCAACTAGGAACCACACCTAACTCGCTTAACCCTTCCAGCACAAAGGACAATAATAGGCAAGTAAACGGACTACATATAGAAGACATTGTAGAAATGCAGTTGAAACCATATCAATCTAATACTCTTTATTCCCCTACACAAGTGCTCTTAGGAAGGAAAACCATAGACGTTCTATCACTAATAGATTCAGGAGCAGGACTCGACCTAATTGACGATAAACTTGTCAAGGACTAGAACCTTACAAAAAGAAAACTAAAAAAACCACTAGCCTTATAAAACTGAGATGAAACTATAAACAAAAACAAAAAAATAACTGATTACATCAAACTAGATGTAATTATCAATCAACAACAGATCAAACTCAAACTCACAATTGCAGACCTTGGACGATCACGAATTATACTAAGAATTCCATGGCTCAAGAAATATAACCCAATTATCAATTGGAAGAAAGGCATAATGAAATGGAGAAATACTGAACTAACAAAAAGTTTTAGTGAACTACTTGACTCTCAAAAAGAAGATCCATGGTTAATGAACCATAAAATTTACAAACTAAATACTAAAATCTCCGCATCACAAGTACTAGTACAAAAAGGTAAGCAGAAAGAAATTCGATCTACTGAACAAATAGTTCCAGAAGAATATCATGAATACCTATTGCTATTTGACAAAAAGAAAAGCAAACAATTTCCATCAGCAAGAACTTGGGACCATAAAATTGAAACAAAACCAACATTTGAACCCAAAGCTTTCAAACCCTACAAACTCTCTTTTGCAGAAATCAAAGAGCAAGAGAAATTCATTGAAGAAAATCTATGAAAAGGATATATCAAACATTCAAAATCACCAATGGCTTCACCTTTTTTCTTTGTGGCAAAGAAAGATGGAAAACTGCAACTATGCCAAGATTATTGTTATCTCAATGAACACACCATCAAAAATGCCTATCCAATTCCCAATGTTCAAAGTATCCTGGACAAATTACGAGGATCAAAATATTTCACTGCAATGGATATACAACTTGGATACAATAATATTTGTATCTGAAAACAAGACTAATGGAAAGGAGCATTTAGGACGAATCAAGGATTATTTGAACCAACTGTCATGTTTTTTGGAATGTGCAACAGCCTGGCAACATTCCAAACAATGATGAATACAATATTCACACCACTCATTGCCAAAAACCTTATACTAGTTTATATGGACGACATTCTCATTCATGCTCCAACAAGAAAACAACTACACAAAACAACAAAAAAAGTACTCAAAATACTTCAGGAGCACGACCTATACCTCAAACCAGAAAAATACCAATTTGCAAAACAACGACTCTCCTATCTCGGATATATTATCTCCCCCAACTAAGTACAATTGGATCCAATCAAACTCAAAGGCATATCTAACTAGCCTGCACCCTCAACAATCAAAGAAACAAGAAAATTCCTTGGATTCTGTAATTTCTACAGAAAATTTATCAAAAACTATGCCAAAATTGCTTCACCAATTAATCAACTGGTAAAAAAAAATACAAAATTCACTTGGACAGAAGAAGCACAAAAAGCATTCCACAAGTTAAAGAAGAAATTCGAAGAGAAACCTATCCTTATCACTCCTGACCTAACAAAACCATTCAAAATATTTGCTGATGCATTGAACCATGTGACAGGAGTGGTACTCACACAAAGAGATGACAACGGAATACAACATCCCTGTTTCTTCTACTCAAAACCATTATCACCAGTAAAGAAATGCTATCACACTTCAGAACAAGAATTTCTTGCAATTATCCGAGCTATCCAGAAATGGAGACATTATATTGATGGAGCACCAGAAGAAACTATTATCTGGACTGACCATAACAACATTATTCATTGGACCAACCCAGCCAAATTATCATGATGAATGACAAGATGGTCAACAATACTCAGTGCTTACAAAATCAAAATCAAGCACATTGCTGGCAATAATAACATTGCTGCAGACACTTTTTCCCAAAAATTCATCGAAGATAAAGACAAAGATGAACCTAAACAAGCTATACCTGACAAGTTCATTGATAAAACAACATTTTCAGCAGAAGAATTATCCAACAAACCAACATTAGAAGAAAAGCAAAACATACTTAGACAACATCATGATTCACCAACAGCTGGACACCCTGGTATCAAAGAAACACTATGAAAAGTATCAAAACAACACTCATGGCCAGAACTCAAACAGTTTGTCACTAATTATGTCAAAGGCTGCAAAAACTGCCAAAAATACAAAATCAATCGACACCCTCTAAAACTACTACTTCAAGGGATCCCCGTACCACAATCCAATCAACTATTTGCTCAAATCGCTATGGATCTCATTACTGATCTACCTAAATCAAGGGGCTTTGATTCTATTTTGTCCGTAGTGGATCATGGTCTAACAAAGGGAATAATACTAATACTAACAACAAAAGGAGTAACCTCAGAAGGAATCACAATACTTCTAATAGATAACCTTTTCCAAAGATTTGGTATTCCTGACAAGGTCATCTCTGACCGAGACCCTTGATTCATTGCCAAATCAATGAAAGCCTTCCTACAAGGATTAGGAATCAAACAGGCTACTTCTACCATTTTTCACCCTCAAACAGATGGCATCACAGAACAGTTTAATCAAGAAATTGAACTCTACCTTGCCATCTACTGCGCCAACAACCCTGAAATATGGGCTGACAAACTATCCATAGCTGAATACTCTCACAACTCCAGGCTCCATAGAGGACAATTACACACCCCTTTCGAACTCATGTTTGGACATCCTACAAAAACCCACATCGATATCCCAGAAACCTCATCTATCACCACCAACAACAGAATTAACCACATAGAGAACATCCAAACAAATGCCAAACAAGCATGTGAAGTTGCCAAAAATCTCATTAATCAGAGAATCAAAAATAAACTTCCCAATCTCAAAATAGAATCACGAGTTTGGCTAGACCCTTGATACATCCAAATTGAAGAAACCCCAAAGAAGCTCACACTGAAACATGTAGACCCTTTCGAAATTTTGGAAAGAACTAGACCTGTCAACTACCAGCTCAAACTACCATCACACTGGAAGATGCACCCCATTTTCCACGTCCACCTTCTCTGGCCCACACAAGAGAACACCCAATATGGGAAATTCTCAGAAAGACCTTCACCAAAAATCACTGCAGGAGAAGAAGAATAGGAAGTCGAAGACATAATCAACTCCAGAAATAAAAACAGGGTAAAAGAATTTCTGGTTCACTGGAAAGGATACCCTGAAACAGAATGCACCTGGAAACTGGAAACAAACATCACAAACGCCAAACAAATCCTCAAAGCCTATAAAAGAAGACAGAAACAGAACTAGCAAAACAACACAACAATTCATATCTTCTTCCTCTTCCACCTCCAACACAACCACCATCGTCACCACACCACCAATACCCTCTCCAGTCAACAATGAACAAGTCAACAACTTCTTTCTCTCTATTGAACAATTCCTCCAAGCACAGACCAACAACCTGCCTCCATCCTACTATGCCCCATACCAACAAATTACTACTGATCAAACTTCTCCCATACAACGATTTGTACTATTTGACCATCCCTTGGCCCAGTTGCGGACCACTCTCATCAGGAATTCAGTGGCTATTGCTGATTTTGACCTCTTTAAGGAGAATCGGGCTCTCTACCTACATCTCCAACACACAGCAGATCAACAATTCCTTCAACTCCAAAACAATCTCAAGAATCTCAATGAGTTTCCACTCCCTACAATCCATCAACACCTCTTATTCACCGCCGCAAGAAGGGTACAACACTCATCAAATACAAGCAATCAGGACCCTGGCTTACCAACTAGATCTAACTCTAGAAACACTTCTAATGACCTACAAGAAAGTAACTCCAGCAATGATAAACCTACTAGATGCTTGGAAACTGGCAACACCTCAAAAAGAACTGGACAAAATTTGGATGATTGTAAGGGCGACCGGAGTAGAGCTCTAGGAGATTCCTCAGTTAATTATAGTTTATGAAATACTGTTACAACCTACCTCCAGGAGATTCCTCAGAGAATTAGATGAGGCTTCTGGAGGGAATAATCTACATTATATACTACAGTGTCTTTGCATCCCTGCATCGGTAACCAGGGTCTGAACAAGGAAAGTATGCTGGGTAACAACGGAGTGCTCTTGGAATGATGGGAGTGAGACCCAATATTACGTAGTAATATTGGATTGGCTACAGTGTTGCTCTAGAGGACTAGAACGGGTTCCAGAGTTGTGTGTTAGGAGTCCCCTTACAATGATCCTCGTGGAAATCGAGAATTACAAGACCTTAGGGATGCACCCCCTCTCATTACAGACAACACACAATGCTTTGTCTGTGGTTGACGTGACTATTTCCTTGACCAATGTGCTGATTATGTCTGCAAAAGATGTAATCAAAGAAACCCTGGTCATTACAAAAAGTTCTGTCTCCTCCAACCATGACAACCCCAACCACGACTTGCTGTGGCCAAACAACAAGCCGAATGAGCCAGAATCAATTATTCAAACCTGTTCTGAAATGAACCCATTTCCACTTTGATCATTGGTCTCACTCCAACCAGACGACAACTCTTGGAACATTTTCTCACTGAGACCCCAGAAAATCAACATCATCCTACTCCTTGAAACCATAATAAACAAGTCCTTCTCAGAAATGGACTTCTGACCAGTCACACCGTTGCATTCCCCTCCACCTCCAACCCTTAGAGACCCATCCTTCAACATCTTCCTATGAAACGACCTTAACAAAACATTCAACGAAACTGGGAAGATGACAACAGAGACTACTACAACAACATTGATGATGTCGCCTGGTCCAACATCTTGGGAGAACTCATCGGATATTGAATTTGATGAGGACATTGAATCTAACAAAGGGGATTATGCTATGAACATCGAGTGGGACTACAACTATTATCAGCCATGGTCTGATAATGAATGGCTAGTAGATGAAATTTTGGCGATATTAGACGAAGACATAACAATGCAGTGATGCATCATATGTTGGGAGACTCTCAAAGACATTTGGACTCATGGTATGAATAGGACTCTTTCAGAGAAATCTTGGACTATTTCTCTTTCTATTCTTGGACTGTGCTAAATGGGATAACATTGGACTGACCCATTTATAGACACTTGACTCAACTTGTCACCTTCATGGCTTCTGTCACTGGACTATCACTTAACTAGTCACCTTTAGTTACAAGTAGTGTTACCACATTGTAATGTAGTCACAAGACCTAGTTAGGATAAATACAAACCAGAAAGAAAAGGGAATGACAAGTTCTCTCTTTCTATATTTCCTCTGTAAAGTCTTACTCTGAGGAACCGGTACTCTTATTTGTCTTAGAACAACCTCAAGGGTGCTACTCAAAGTCTTGTTGATATCTCTCCTCCGATATAACTTCACTAAAAACCTTAACTGGATCCTCGAGAGAGGAGTGTGAAGATATCAAGTGTTAGATATAAGCTTCAAGTTGAAACACATATTCAACTGTGAGGTTTAGAGTCTTAACACGGTATGCCCAGGATCTTCAGGTATGATTTGGATTGGGGGAGTCGCAGTGAAGAAACCTTGTTAGTGTTGACATTGGTGGATTCTTCAATGTAGTTCTCCATGATATTCATGTCTGATACTGAGGCAACTTGGTTAGTAGTTATGATGATACCTATGCCATCTGACCAGATGAAGTTTGCCGTCACATTCGATTTTGTAGACTTAAGGAGTCTATTAATGTTGAAGATATGTTCATCAGCACATGAAATGACAATATTTGAATTATTCTGGCTCATAGGTATGATAACTTGCTTCCTGGAGGGTCTTTTAGTGGTCATGTTGAGTTTGGGGCAAGCCTTATGGTTTGTCAAGGATGTGCAGAGCGGGAGCAAAGTGGTCCAGAGTGGAGTGGAATTACTCCAGAGTAGGAGGGAGTTGACAATAAAAGTGGGGAACAACCTTGGCCTCAGCTTGTGTGCTGTATTTTGATCTGCTGTCACATGTATGGTTGCATATTTCAGGAGGGCTGAATTGTTGTCAGGAGTTTCAGAGAGGAGTGGTATAGATTGATAGGAGTGAGGATCGAACAAGAAGAAGACATAAATGACTTTAATCTATGAACTAAGGAACTAGAATGTAACTACTAGAGTACTTATACTAAGTCTGGAATAGGAGGAGTACAAGTAACTAGTCTACATTGTGATCCTATAGGAGTAGACAACAGGAGTTTAGGAGCAAAAAATTAGTAATAGTATAAAATAAAAAGGAAATTATATTATTAAATGGGTATTTTCTGTCATATGACATGGTTGATGCCTTGGGTGATATTGTGGATTTCGATTATCTTGTTTGGTTGTCATATTCTGGAAATATGATAATTATGTAATTTATTTCTCCTAATAATTCTCCTAAAATTAATAATAGTAGGATAGCATAGTAGACTGCTCTCCTCCTATTCCACACTTACTATAAGTACTGATTAGTTACAGTGTAATTCCTCAGTCTGTGAATTAACGTTATCTGGTCCTAATCTCGTCTTATCCACTCTGACTTCTTTGCTCGACTTCTTAGGACCTCTGTCTTGACGACTTCCATCACTCCAAAATACACGACCAACCTCATGACCGGAGACCGGGGCGCAACACATAAGTTGAAGCCAAGGTCGTTCAATAAGATGTTCTCCGCCCTGACGTTCTTGTCTCTCCACCGGAGCTTTCTTTTTAATATCACTAAGTACATCCCTCTCCGACATAGTACATTACTCCAGAACAGAGTATAGTTTTTATCTATCATTCTATACCTCCATCCTCTGGAACTCCGTCCTTGACAGAATTTACAGACTCACACCAGTTCCTGTTGTGTTTTAGCTCTGATGTCTCGCTAGTCTACAACTCCCTCTTCTAGGAGTAACTCTATTCCTCTTGCCGACTGAACTATTGGTTGCTTCACTTCTGGCCTCCCAAAGAGGTTGAGACGTCTCCAATCGGGGACACCTCGCACTCCAGTGCGACCCCCCTCATCTCCACTTCCAGTGGAACCTTCGGAATTTCACAGTGTGGATCCCTCCACTGTTCCTTATGTTAACAACGACCTGGACTGGGTCAACGCTCCTGTTTCTGTTCCTACTCCTGTGTTTCAAACTTCACCCCCTGTTGCTGACTGTAACCCCGTTAACAATCAGCTAGCTAAGGCTCTCCAACAACTATCGGAAAACTTTAATAGAGGATTGGCACCAAAACCACACCAATCAAAGGCCCACATTCCGGACACCTTCAATAGCTCTGACCCTCACAAACTCAACCATTTCCTATTCCAATGCCAACTCTTTTTCCATGCCAACCCTTCTCAATTTTTCACCGATGAAGAAAAAATCAATTTCGTGATGATCTACCTCTCCGGTGTAGCACAAGATTGGTTCGAAGTTGCATTACAATAGGAAGACCTTGGCTATACGCAACTCTGGCTCTCTACCTGGCACCTCTTTGTGAACAAACTCCAGGTATATTTCGGACTCTTGGACCCAGTAGGGGATGCCGCCAACCTCATCGACAACCTCCATATGAAGCCAGGAGATAAAATTGCCACTTATAACATAGAATTCATGCAGTATGCAGCACAACTAAACTGGGGTGACTCAGTTCTATGCCATTGTTTTCACCAGGGGTTGCCAAATTGCCTCCAGGTGTCAAGAACGGAATTCCAGAGAAAAGAAGTATAGAGTGATAGATAGAAACTACACTCAGTTCTGGAGTAATATACTACATTGGGAGGGAATGTACTTAGCGATAGTAGAAAGAAGGCTCTGGCGGAGAGACAAGGACGTCGGGGCGGAGAACAACTTATTGAACGATCTTGGCTTCAACTTATGTATTGCACCCCGGTCTCTGGTCGTGAGGTGGTTGCGTATTTTGGAGTAAAGGAAGTCATCAAGACAGAAGTCCTAAGGAGTCAAGTGAAGGAGTCGGAGTGGACAAGATGAGATTAGGACCAGATGATATTAATTTACAGACTGAGGAATTACAAGGTAGCTACTCAGTACTTATAGTAAGTGCAGAATAGGAGGAGAGTAGTCTACTATGCTATCCTACTATTATTAATTTTAGGAGGATTATTAGGAGAAAGAAATTACATAATTATCATATTTCCGGAATATACCACCAGGATCCGATAGCAAACTAGGAACAGGGCAAACCCAATTCTTTCCAGGCCATGTATCAACTAGCAATCACTTTCGACAATCGCTATTGGGAACAGAATCGCAAACGAGACCGTCTCCAGAACACAGAGAAGGACGCAGCAGACAGCCATAACCAAAAACAAGGAAAAATGACTCAGTACTCTGCCTCCTCACAAAACTCTGTTCCGTCTTGCCCCCAATTATCCACAGCTCCGCCACAGACCGCACCCTCTCGGAGCTCCCTAAAACCCTCCAGAGCATTATCTTCCATCGCCAAATTGCCATCTCCATCCACTCTGCATATTGACCTCTCTGACAAATTAGGCAGAGATGGAAAATTAAACAGTAATGAGCGCAAGCGCCATATTGACAATAACCTCTGCCTATACTACAGATCGAAGGACCACAAAGTAGACGGATGCCCTAGGAAACAACTAGTAAGGGCACAGCAACTAATCTGGAGGAACAAAAGACTCTGCCCTCCAAGAACCTCTCGGAAAACTAGAGCGCAGCTCCCAAGACTCAGCACAAACTGGGAGTTGTGTTGAACTTGTTTGTGAAACTACGAGTCCAATGCGCCTTAATGCATCTGCTCTTCCCAATCCGAATTCTCTCTGTATACCCCTCATCTCTCCTCTGGTGTGTGCTTCAGACTATCTCCAGCCTATACCTATCTGAGTGCTGGTAGACTCTGGATCTACGCACTGTTTCTTGGACTCTACTTTTGCTTGTGGACATTCTCTGCTTACTACTCCTACTCCTCCTGTGGAACTGTGCTTGTTTGATGGAACCTCAAATAATATTATCTCTGAGGTAGTATTGTTGCCTGTAAAATTCCCTTCTGGTGAATGCATGACTCTTGACTTCTATGTCACTCCGCTTGATTCTTGTTGTTTGCTGGTACTAGGTCACTCTTGGCTCACCCACTACAATCCGTTGATTGACTGGGTTTCTGGGTCAATATTCTTTTGACCACCATCTGTACTCCAAAGTCCGGCTTCTGTTCCTCCTGTTGAAACCTTGGTAAATCCTCCATTATCTCCAGCAGAAAACCCTCTGCAGTTCACCACATCTGAGACATTTCTGTCTAACCCCAAGCAACCTCATATCACGATTATCAGTGCGCCAGCCCTACTCTGGGCCTCGCGCCTCTCAGGCTCAAAAACATTTTCCCTCCAATTCTGCTCCACAATACAGGCCAAATCCACCACTATCTCTGAGGAAATCAACCTCTCCGCCATTCTGGAAGAATACCACGAGTACACCGATGTCTTTAGCAAGTCCAAAGCAGAAACACTCGCTCCCCACTGTCCTTACAATCTCCAAATTGATCTAGAAAAAAACTCCCATCCTTTGGTAGGAACCATCTATTTGTTATCCAAATTCGAACAGGAAGCATTGAAGGAGTTTATCAATGAAAACCTCACCAATGGATTCATCCGCTCAATGTCTTCACCTCACGGAGCTCCAGTCCTGTTTGTAAAAAAGAAAGATGGTTCCTATCACAAATGGTTACTTACTTGATTTGTGATTTGAGAAAAGAGTTCTTCAAGAGAGTTCAAGCAAGGTTTAGATAATAACAAGAGATGTTGTTAAGTCTGAGGTCTAATCCTCAGACTA
>Ga0157361_1000370_pt1 | contig 19089 bp, 16 predicted proteins | sample AttlaeALBM2_FD_111481 | JGI IMG/M metagenome (GOLD analysis project Ga0157361, IMG submission 111481) | Fungus gardens microbial communities from leaf cutter ant in Ribeirão Preto, State of São Paulo, Brazil - Atta laevigata ALBM2 | ecosystem: Host-associated > Fungi > Mycelium > Unclassified ...
CGGTCGCGCCCGGCTGGTTTACCTGACGCCCGGGCATCACTATCCAACCGGTATAGCGATGAGTCTGGCACGGCGGCTGCAGTGGCTGGCGTGGGCGCAGCAGCATAACAGCTGGCTGATTGAGGACGATTACGACAGCGAATTTCATTACGGTGATCGGCCTGCTCCGGCGCTGCAGGGCATGACGCACGACAGCAGGGTCATCTCGCTGGGGACCTTTTCCAAAACCCTGTTTCCCTCCCTGCGCCTGGCGTGGATGGTGGTACCGCCGCAGCTGACTGAGCCGCTGGGCCGGGCGCGCAGCGTGCTGGATGGGCATAGCGCGCTGCTGCCGCAGGCTATCACCGCTGAATTTCTGCAGCAGGGCCATTTTGCCAGCCATTTGCGGCTGATGCGGCAGCTCTATCACTACCGGCGCGACCGGCTTCTGGAAGAGATTCATAGCCGTATGCAGCCGTGGCTGCGCCCGCTTCCGGCAAACGGTGGTCTGCAACTGGCCGTCTCGCTGCTGCAGGGCAATGAGGCAGCGCTGACACAGCGGGCAGCGGCAGCGGGTCTGCTGCTGCCGCCTCTCTCACCGCTCTGCCATACAGCTGCACCGCAGCCCGGCTGGCTGCTCGGCTTTGCAGCGCTGACGCCGGCTGAGATCGCCAGCGCCTGCGATAAGCTGGTTATGCTGCTGGCGCGCGAAGCACGCAGCACCAGGTGATAACGGAACCGGCCACGGCACAGAGCGCGCCCGCCAGATAGACGGCGCCATAGCCAGACGCCGTCGCCAGCAGTCCGGTTAGCGGGCCGCTGATCCCATAGGCGATATCCTGAAAGGCAGAGAAAGCGCCCAGGGCAGTACCGCGTATCTGCGGCGCGACGCGACGCACCACTTCAACCCCCAGCGCCGGAAAGATCAGCGAGCAGCCACAGCCGGTGAGGGCCGCCCCCGCCAGCGCCAGCCAGCCTGAGGTGGCAACGGCAAGCAGCAGCAGACCCAGCGCTTCCACCAGCAGTGACACCAGCGCGACCCGGCTCCCGCCATAGCGATCCGGCAGATGACCAAAGAGGATCCGCACCCCGGTAAAAGCGCAGCCAAAGGCGGTGAGCGCAAAGCCGGCGTGTCCCCACGCCTGAGCAGCAAAATAGAGCGAGGTAAAGGTGCCGATTACGGCGAAACCGGCGCCCTGCAGCGCCAGCACCAGCCCCGGTGAAAAAATGGCGCTGATAACGCTCCACAGCGACGGCCGCGTACCGCCGGCAACCGGCACCGCACGGATCCAGCCGTTAACCAGCAGAGCCAGCAGCGGCAGCAGCAGCGCCGCACCGCTGATAGCCAGCAGCCCGCCATGCTGATACATCAGCACTCCCAGCGGAGCGCCTGCCGCCAGCGCGCCATAAATCGCCATTCCGTTCCAGGACATGACCAGACCAGAGCGCCTGGCCCCCGCCAGCCCCAGCCCCCAGGTCAGGTTACCGGTCAGCAGCAGGCTTTCCCCTACCCCCAGCAGCAGACGCGCCACTATCAGCAGCATAAAGCGCACGCCGGGTGCGACCGGCAGCAGCACGGCGGCGGCATAGGCAGCCCCTGTCAGCGCAATCGTCAGCATACCGTAGCGGGTGGTAGCGCGTGCTCCCTGCTGATCCGCACGCCGGCCGGCAAAACCGCGCGTCAGCAGGGTGGCAATAAACTGACTGCCGGTTGCAATGCCCACCATCAGGTTACTCATGCCCAGTTCCTGATGCACATACAGCGGGATCACCGGCAGTGCCAGTCCGGCGGTCAGATAGCTGAGAAACACGGCAAACGAGGTACAGGCGAGCGGCAATACGGACGCGTTAGCGTGAGCGGTCATGTTTGCGCACTCCTTGTCAGCGACGATAGCGCAGGGAAATTACGGGAAGGTAAAACAGGAGTGTATGCAGGTCAAAGCGGGGTTGTCAAAACGGCTCAGGCTGAGCAGAGAAAGCAAGGCTGCCATAGCGACAGCCTGTGATATCCCGTCAGGGGGCGACGGGACGCGGGCAGATTTAGCCCTGATATTTACGCATGGTCAGCGTGGCGTTGGTGCCGCCAAAGCCGAAGCTGTTGGACATGACCGTGGTCAGCGCTTTTTCCGTTGGCTGCGTCACGATGTTCATCCCTGCTGCGGCCTCGTCCAGATCGTCGATGTTGATGCTCGGCGCGATAAAGCTGTGCTCCAGCATCAGCAGGGTGTAGATCGCTTCCTGCACGCCCGCTGCACCCAGGGAGTGACCGGTCATGGCTTTGGTCGCTGAAATGTACGGGGTGTTGTCACCAAACACTTCACGGATTGCGCCCAGCTCTTTCACATCGCCAACCGGCGTGGAGGTGCCATGCGTGTTCAGATAGTCGATCGGTGCATCGAGGCCCTGCATCGCCATCTTCATGCAGCGCACCGCGCCTTCACCTGACGGTGCAACCATGTCAGCGCCATCAGACGTTGCGCCATAGCCAACAATCTCAGCATAGATATGCGCACCACGTGCCAGCGCATGCTCCAGCTCTTCAACCACAACCATGCCACCGCCGCCGGCGATAACAAAACCGTCACGGTTAGCATCATAGGTGCGCGAGGCTTTCTCAGGCGCATCGTTATATTTGGTCGAAAGTGCGCCCATCGCGTCAAACTCGCAGGACATTTCCCAGGTCAGCTCTTCACCGCCACCGGCAAAGACCACATCCTGTTTGCCCAGCTGAATCTGCTCAACGGCGTTGCCGATGCAGTGTGCTGAGGTGGCACAGGCGGAGCTGATGGAGTAGTTCACGCCATGAATTTTAAACGGGGTCGCGAGGCAGGCAGATACACCTGAGGCCATGGCTTTGGTCACTACATAAGGACCCACGCCTTTCAGGCCGCGCGGACCGCGCATAGCGTCAGCACCGAACACCTGATAGCGCGGTGAACCACCGCCGGAACCGGCGATCAGACCCACGCGCGGATTGTTCTGATACTGCTCGTCAGTCAGGCCTGAATCTTTGACCGCTTCCGCCATAGAAAGATAGGCGTAAACAGAGGCATCACTCATGAAACGCACGATTTTGCGATCGATGAGCCCGTTGGTATCCAGTTTGACGTTGCCCCACACGTGGCTGCGCATACCGGCTTCTTTCATCTCTTCAGAGAAAGTGATACCGGAACGGCCTTCACGCAGAGAAGCCAGCACTTCCTGCTGGTTATTACCAATGCTGGAAACGATACCCAGGCCAGTAATCACTGCACGTTTCATTCAATAGTCCTCATTCCACATCTTTTTGGATTGACGTGCACTCTAGCGTACAGTTGTACGCCGAACAAGTCCGATCAGCCATTTCCTTTTGTAAATTTGCGTCATGTGACGCCACTCGCTAAAATCGCGCCACTGCCTGAAAAATGAGCCTTTCCCGTGAAATTATCCCCGGTTGAACACGCGCAATTAACCTGGAACGATCAGGGTACACCTGTTTCCCGAGCGTTCGATGATGTCTACTTCTCTAACGATAATGGACTGGAAGAGACCCGCTATGTGTTTCTCGGCGGTAATCAGCTGCCGCAGCGTTTCAGCACGCACACGCGCGATCTGTTTATTGTGGCGGAGAGCGGCTTTGGCACCGGTCTGAACTTTCTCACGTTATGGCAGGCGTTCGATCAGTTTCGCGCGCAGCAGCCTGCTGCGGCGCTGCAGCGGCTGCACTTTATCAGCTGTGAAAAGTATCCGCTAACGCAGGCCGATCTCGCTGCCGCGCAGGCGCGCTGGCCGGAGCTGGCGCCGTGGGCAACGCAGCTGCAGCAGCAGTGGCCATCGGCGCTGCCCGGCTGTCAGCGGCTGCTGTTTGACGGTGGACGGGTTACGCTTGATCTCTGGTTTGGCGACATTAATACGCTGATATCAGAGTTTGATGAGAGCCTGCAGGGTCAGGTTGACGCCTGGTTCCTGGACGGCTTTGCGCCGTCTAAAAATCCGGATATGTGGACCCCGGCGCTGTTCAGCGCTCTGGCACGGCTGGCACGTGCCGGAGGAACGCTGGCGACCTTTACCGCTGCGGGTTTTGTCAGGCGTGGCCTGCAGGAAGCGGGATTTACCATCAGTAAACGTAAAGGCTTTGCGCATAAGCGCGAAATGCTGACCGGCACGCTGGCGCATGCGGTGCCGCTGCCAGCCGTGCAGCCGTGGTATGCGCGGCCTGCAGCAGCGGGCCAGGATGTCGCCATCATTGGCGGCGGCGTCGCCAGTGCGCTGCTGGCGCTGGCATTACTGCGCCGCGGCTGGCGCGTGACGCTCTACTGCGCCGATGAGGCCCCGGCACTGGGTGCATCCGGCAACCGTCAGGCAGCGCTCTACCCCTTACTGAACCAGCACGATCCCGCGCTGGCGCAGTTTTTCCCCGCCGCTTTCAGCTTCGCGCGTCGTCTTTACGATAGCCTGCCGGAGCGTGCTGAACAGAGCTGGTGCGGAGTGCTGCAGCTGGCGTGGGATGAAAAAAGCGCCGATAAGATTGCGCAGATGCTGGCCCTGGCGCTGCCGGCGGAGATCGCTTACGGCGTCTCACCGGCCGAGGCGGAGCAGCTGGCGGGCGTTGCGCTGGGTATGGGCGGCATCTGCTATCCGCGTGGCGGATGGATCTCCCCTTCCCAGCTTACCAGCAACCTGCTGGATCAGGCGCAGACGCAGGGTCTGCACCAGCACTGGCTGCACCAGGTTACGCAGCTGACGCCGCATGAAAACGGCTGGACGCTGCACTTTTCCGACCGGGCTGATATGCAGCATCAGAATGTCGTACTGGCCAACGGGCATGCGCTGCGGACGCTGGAACAGAGCCAGGATCTGCCGGTCTACCCGGTCGCAGGCCAGGTAAGCCATGCGCCCTCATCAGCCGCGCTGGCAAACCTGCAGAGCGTGCTCTGTTACGATGGTTATCTGACACCCGTCAGCCCGACGTTTGGCACCCACTGCATCGGCGCCAGCTATCATCGCGGTGACACCGCGACCGCTTTTCGTGCCGATGATCAGCAGAGCAACCGTCAGCGTCTGATGGCGTGCCTGCCGCAGGCCGCCTGGCCGCAGCAGGTTGATCTCAGTGATAACGAGGCGCGGACTGGCGTGCGCTGCGCCACGCGCGATCATCTGCCCATGAGCGGCGGCCTGCCAGACTACGCTGCCACGCTGGCGCAGTATGCTGACCTGCCGGGACAGCGCGCCCGCGGGGAGAAGATTGCTGAAGCCCCGCACTATCACGGGCTGTTCGTGCTGGGGGCGCTGGGATCGCGCGGGCTCTGCAGCGCGCCGCTGGCAGCTGAAGTGCTGGCGGCACAAATGAGCGGTGAGCCGCAGCCGCTCGATGCCGCAACGCTGGCGGCGCTGAATCCGAACCGCTACTGGGTGCGTAAATTGCTGAAGGGAAAAAAGGCGGGGCGCTGAGAGCCGGGGCGAAAAGTCGCCCCGCGCATCAGGCGGTCTGACGTGCCTGACTAAACAGGTTATCCCACATGCCGACCACCAGCGCCTGATCGCGTGGCGAGAGTTCACCGGCGGCGATAGCATTCTGCAGGCTCCGGGAGACGACAATCTGCAGCGCTTCCGGCGTGTGTTCGCCGCTCTGCTCAATTTCCGCAACCGCCAGCGTCAGATGGCCGCGCAGATAACCGCTGGCAAACAGCTCATCATCACTGGCGTGATCGACCATATCGTCAATCAGCGCCAGAATGCGGGACTCAAATTCTACGATCATCTCTCATTCCTTTCATTTTAAGCAGGCGAATTAAAGCATTTCCGGCCACGGAAACTGCGCTGCAGTGAGCGCTGGCGTACCATAATAGCGGTTCAGCGCCGCAATAAACTGTGCCGGGCGAGCCGGGATCCCCTGCTCCAGATAGTGCATCACCTGGGCATGGACCCGGCGCTGAAACGCAATGCGATCGGGTTCACAATCGCCTTCGAGATTGTCACAGCTGACATTAAAGGGGAAGTCCGCCGCAACGCAGAATAGCCACTCCAGCGCCTGCGGTTTTACTTCAACCGCTTCAAACTGGCTCTGCGTCTGCGCATCACGCCCGTCGGGGCAGTACCAGTAGCCAAAATCAACCTGCTGCCGACGCGCGTCGCCCGCAATACACCAGTGCGAAATTTCATGCAGCGCGCTGGCGTAAAATCCATGGGCAAAAACTACGCGGTGCCAGGGTGATTCCGCATCTGCCGGAAGATAAATCGGTTCATCATCGCCTTTAATTAGACGTGTCTTAAAAGTCTCAGCAAAGCAGCCGTCGAAGATGTCGATCAGCTGCTGATAGTGGTGTTCTGTCGGCATAGTCATCTGTCAGTTAATCATCTGGCGCCATTGTCGCACCGGCGGCACGATTTGACGAGTCGGTTTATCCTGCGGCAAACCAGGCCAGTAGCTCAGCCCCGTGGCTGTCCCACAGCAGTTTGGCGCTCATGACCGCAGAAACGGTCACAACCATCGGGCGGATCAGCCGCTGGCCACGGCTCAGCACCAGCCGCGCACCCAGCCGCGCCCCGATAAATGCGCCGAGCAGCATCACTACGCCGGTTCCCCACACCAGTTTGCCGCCAAACATAAAGAACAGCAGGCTGGCGAAGTTGGAGGTGAAATTCAGCACCTTAGCATGCGCCGTCGCTTTGGCGAGATTGAAACCGCAAAGCGTGACAAAGGCGAGCGCATAGAAGGAGCCGGCTCCCGGACCGAAGAAGCCATCATAGAAGCCCACACAGCCGCCGCCCACCAGCGCAAACGCCACGCCCTGCAGACGATGCTCGCGATCCACCTCTCCCAGACGCGGCATCAGCAGGAACCAGAGTCCGATGGCGATAAGCAGCAGCGGCAGGATCTGACGCAGAATATCCGCCTGAATATGCTGGATCAGCAGCGTGCCGCCGACCGCGCCGAGAAACGTCATCGCGATGTTCAGCCGCTGGTCACGCAGGTTTACGGCGCCACGGCGGACAAAATAGAGGCTGGCGGAGAAAGAGCCGCCAACCGACTGCAGCTTGTTGGTCGCCAGCGCCTGTGCCGGTGACAGCCCGGCCGCCAGCAGCGAAGGAACGGTCAGCAGTCCACCGCCGCCGGCAATGGAGTCGATAAAAGCGGCCAGTATGGCAACAAAAAACAGTACGCCAAGGATAAGCGGGCTGACGATAAAAAGGTCCATTTCACTTCTCGCAGCAGGTAGCAGACAAGCCCGGCGCGGGGCAATAGCCGTTGCGCGCCGGGAGAGGTACTCAGAGCCGGTGGTTATCCAGCAGCGCCTGGCAGGATGGCGGCAGCGGCGGCGGGGCTTTTTTTACCGGCGGCGTGCTGCCGGGCTTTTTCGGCAGGAACCAGCTCTCAAGCTCTGCACCGCAGCCGTCGCCCGGCGGCGGTGGCGCCTGATCTTCACACTCCAGGCTGCCGGCCGGACAGCGCAGGCGCACATGCATATGCGCCCGATGCGCAAACCACGGGCGAACTTTATGCAGCCACTCGCGATCGCTGCCGGCATCGGCGCAAAGCTGTTTTTTGATCGCCGGATTCACAAAAATTCGCGTGACGTCGCTGTCTTTCGCGGCCAGCTTGATCAGGCTATCAATCTGCGGCTGCCAGTGACGGGCGATCACCTGTTTATCATCCGGCGCCACCAGATCCAGCGGCTGCGGCTTCAGCAACTGCTGTGCGCTCCAGCGGGTTTTTGGCAGCTGTAGCCAGATATCCACATCCAGTCCGGTCTGATGACTGGCGTGGCCGCTGCTGAAACGTCCACCCGCCGCCATTCCCATATCGCCAATCAGCACCTGCCCCAGATGAAGCTGACGGGTGCGGGTGCTGAGGCGCTCAATAAAGGCGATCAGATCGGGATGACCATAGTAGCGGCGCTGATCCTGACGCATGACCTGATAGTCCGGTGCGTCCAGCGGCAGCGCCTGCGCGCCGACGATACAGCCATTGGCAAAGCCGCCAATCGACTGCGGCGCCCCGGAAACCGGGTGCTGGATCTGCTGCCACGGCGTGGCGGCAACGGCGGCCGCGCTACCCAGCAGCGCGGCGAAAGTGAGCAGAGCGCGGCGCATCATCAGGCTCACCAGCGCGGTACGCTGCTGTTAACGTCAGCGTTTTGCCCGCGCTGGCGTAACAGGTGATCCATCAGCACAATCGCCATCATCGCTTCGGCAATGGGCACGGCGCGAATGCCGACGCAGGGATCGTGACGCCCTTTGGTGATCATCTCCACCTCCTCCCCCGTGCGGGTAATGGTGTTACCCGGTACGGTAATGCTGGAGGTCGGTTTCATCGCCAGGTTGGCGCTGATGGTCTGCCCGCTGCTGATGCCGCCAAGGATGCCGCCGGCGTGATTGCTCTGAAAGCCGCTGGCGCGGATTTCGTCGCGATGCTCGCTGCCGCGCTGGTTAACGACGGCAAAGCCATCGCCAATCTCTACGCCTTTAACGGCGTTGATGCTCATCAGCGCATGCGCCAGATCGGCATCGAGGCGATCGAACACCGGCTCACCGAGGCCCGGTGGCACGTTTTCCGCCATCACGGTCACTTTCGCGCCGATAGAATCGCCCTCTTTCTTCAGGGCGCGCATCAGCGTATCCAGCGCCTCCAGCTTGCTGGCGTCCGGACAGAAAAACGGATTCTCTTCAACGATGCTCCAGTCTTTCAGCTCACAGGCGACGTCGCCAATCTGCGCCAGATAGCCACGCACTACGATACCGTGCTGCTGCTGCAGATATTTTTTGGCGATGGCACCGGCGGCCACGCGCATAGCGGTTTCGCGTGCTGAGGAGCGTCCGCCTCCGCGATAGTCGCGCAGACCATACTTCTGCTCATAGGTGTAATCTGCGTGGCCGGGCCGGAACAGATCTTTAATCGCGCCGTAATCCTGCGAACGCTGATCGGTGTTCTCGATTAACAGGCCGATAGAGGTGCCGGTAGTGACCCCTTCAAACACACCAGACAAAATTTTCACCTGATCCGGCTCGCGACGCTGGGTGGTATAGCGCGAGGTGCCGGGACGGCGGCGATCGAGATCGTGCTGGATATCGGCTTCAGTCAGCGGAATACCGGGCGGCACGCCGTCAACGATGCAGCCCAGCGCAAGACCGTGCGACTCGCCAAACGTAGTAACGCGAAAAAGTTGTCCAATGCTGTTTCCGGCCATGATGGCTCCTTGTTGCCATAGTGCGGGCGCTCAGGCGCGCCGCAAATTAATCTTTAAAAAAGGAGAAATGGTGCTGCGCCGCCACGATCTGATCGCGCGTCAGCATAAAGACGCCGTCGCCGCCGTTATCAAACTCCAGCCAGGTGAAAGGCACGTCAGGATATTGCTCAATCATATGCACCATGCTGTTGCCGACTTCGCAAATCAGCACGCCCTGCTCGCTGAGATAGTCAGGCGCACAGGCGAGAATGCGGCGTACCAGCTTCAGGCCATCGCTGCCAGCCGCCAGGCCAAGTTCCGGTTCATGATGATATTCGCCAGGCAGATCGCCCATATCTTCCGCATCCACGTACGGCGGGTTGGTGACGATCAGGTCATATTTTACCGGTGGCAGGTTGCGGAACAGATCGGCGCGAATCGGCGTAACGTGATGCAGCAGGCCATGCTCTTCAATGTTTTGTTCCGCCACCGCCAGCGCGTCGTGGGAGATATCGACCGCATCCACTTCCGCTTCAGGAAAGGCATAGGCGCAGGCGATAGCGATGCAGCCGCTGCCGGTACACATATCCAGAATATGCTGTGGCTGGCCGGGGATCAGACCCGCAAAGCGGTTTTCAATCAGCTCGCCAATGGGTGAGCGCGGAACCAGCACCCGTTCGTCTACGTAGAACTCATGTCCGCAGAACCAGGCTTTGTTGGTCAGGTAAGCGACCGGAATACGTTCATTCACGCGGCGGATCACCCGCTCAACGATACGGTGCCGTTCACTGGCGGTCAGGCGCGCATTGCGCATATCTTCAGGAATATCGAGCGGCAGCCACAGAGTGGGCAGAACCAGCTGGACCGCTTCGTCCCAGGGATTATCCGTGCCGTGACCGTACCAGATGCCAGCCGCTGAAAAACGGCTGACGGCCCAGCGCAACATATCCTGAATAGTGTGCAGTTCGTTTACTGCCTCATCGACGAAAATCTTGTCCACGTAGCCCTCCGCAGGCCATAAAATCAATCGGCCGATAGTTTGCCATGAAGCGGGCCAGAATTCAGCGCAGCGAGGCGAAAAAGCTGACATTTGTCAGCGCTTAGCGGTAAGGTAACAGCCCGGTAAACTGCAACGTTGAAAGAATTTTCCCGCCATGAGTAAAAAGACGCCGCTGAACGACGACGATCAGGCGCTGTTTCGTCAGTTAATGATCGGGACGCGTAAGCTGAAACAGGACACTATCGTACATAAACCTGCGGTTAAAACCCGGGAAGTCCCGCTGAAACGTCTGCTTTCCGAACAGGCTGACAACAGCCACTATTTTTCCGATGAGTTTCAGCCGCTGCTCTCCAGCGACGGGCCGGTGCGCTATGTCCGTGCTGACGTCAGCCACTATGAACTGAAGAAGCTGCGTCGCGGTGACTACACGCCGGAAATTTTTCTCGACCTGCACGGGCTGACGCAGATGCAGGCGAAGCAGGAGCTGGGCGCGCTCATCGCCGCCTGCCGCCGCGAACATATTTTTTGCGCCAGCGTCATGACCGGCCACGGAAAACATATTCTTAAACAGCAGACGCCGCTATGGCTGGCGCAGCACCCGCATGTGATGGCGTTTCACCAGGCACCTAAAATGTTCGGCGGCGACGCCGCACTGCTGGTGCTGATTGAGGTAGAAGAGTGGCAACCGCCCGAACTGCCTTAGCAGATGAGGTGGCAGGTTGCAGCAAGGCGGCAAGTAAATGAATCCCCGGGAGCTTACATCAGTAAGTGACCGGGGTGAAGGCGCGCAGCCAACGCAGCTGCAGCCTGTACGCGCGTATTCCCCGAAATAATTCAGGTTGCAGCAAGGCGGCAAGCAAATGAATCCCGGGAGCTTACATCAGTAAGTGACCGGGGTGAAGGCGCGCAGCCAACGCAGCTGCAGCCTGTACGCGCGTATTTCCCGAAATAATTCAGGTTGCAGCAAGGCGGCAAGCAAATGAATCCCCGGGAGCTTACATCAGTAAGTGACCGGGGTGAAGGCGCGCAGCCAACGCAGCTGCAGCCTGAATTATGAAGGGGAATCAGATAGCTTTAGCAAGCCTGGCCGGACTCACCTGCCACAAAAGCTTACCTTCGCACTCGTCGGCATTAAAATCGATACAGGCGATAGCCGACGTGGCGAACATGGGCGGCGCTTCCTGCGGGCACAGCTCAGAAACCAGGTATCCTACCAGCGGCAGATGCGAAATCACCAGCACGGCTTTCACGCCCTGCACCGCCAGCGCCTGCAAATGCAATGCGACCTGTCCCGGATCGCCGCCCGGCGTCAGTTCAGAAAGAACGTCCTGGTTTTGCGGCAAATCCAGTGCCTCGCGCACGGTGGCGAGCGTCTGCCCGGCGCGCAGATAGGGGCTGACCAGCACCCTTCCGATATCCGGCGTCTGGCTGTTGAGCCAGCTCGCCATCTGACGTGATTCGTTACAGCCGCACAGCGTAAGGGGGCGAGCAGAATCGCTCGCGGCTTCCAGAGCTGCATCGCCATGACGCATGATAAAAACTTGCATAAAGCACCGCTGTTGTTGGTCGATATCGTCCGGTACCACGGCACCAGACGCTTCATTCTGCGAATGAAGGCTGTGTTTTACCCCAATGGCTTCAGTATAGTCAACCGGTTGCTTATTAAATAAGCGCCCGCTAAATCGGTACCGGCTGACCTGTACTGCATCTTCTCTGCTAAGCGGCTGAATATGCACCGCTCTTGCTGAATGTGATTAAATGTAAAAATGCGCGCCGCTTTCTGCCCGCTTCAGCAGCGCCTCGCACGGGGCAAAGCGATCGCCATGCTGCTGGGCGAGGGCCGTAAGTCTCTCCACAAGCGCAGCGCTGCCGTATCGATCCATATAACGGAACGGTCCGCCAAGAAAAGGTGGAAAGCCGATGCCGAATACCGCAGCAACGTCGCCATCGCGTGCCGAACGGATCACCGACTCATCCAGACAGCGCGCGGCCTCATTTAACAGCATCAGCATGCAGCGTTCAGCAATCTGCTGCTCACTCTGACGCGCCTCAGGTTTCAGAGCGAGCAGCGTATAGAGGCTGCGATCCGCTTTACGCGCGCCGGGCCAGCGTCTCTTCTCATAGTGATAAAACCCTTTCCGGTTTTTTCGTCCTTTGCGGTCGTCAGCGAGAATAGCATCAACCGCGGCCTGCGGTGCCGCAAAGCGCGCGCCATAAGCCTGCTCAAGCAGCGGGCTGATTTTACTGCCAGTGTCGATACCGACTTCATCAAGCAGCTGCAATGGCCCTACCGGAAAACCCGCTTTTACCAGAGCCTGGTCAATATGTTCGACCGGTTCCCCCTCCAGCAGACAGCGCAGCGCTTCGTTGATATAGGGGGCGAGAATACGGTTAACGTAGAAGCCTGGGCGATCCGCTACCACTACTGCAGTTTTACCTTGCTTTTGCGCCAGCCGCAGCGTGGTCGCCAGCGTTTCCGCTGACGTTGCCGCATGCGGGATCACCTCAACCAGCGGCATTTTATCTACCGGACTGAAGTAGTGCAGCCCGATGATATTTTGCGGCCGCTGCGCCTGCGCGGCGATAGCGCTGATAGCGAGCGAGGATGTATTCGAGGCGAAAATGGTGTCGGGCTGACAGTGCTGCTCCATTTCCGCCACCATCTGCTGCTTCAGTGCCAGATCTTCAAATACCGCTTCAATGACCACATCGCGCCGGCTGAAGCCCTGATAGTCGGTACCGCCGCTGATGCGCGCCATCTGCTGCTGACGCTCTGCGGGTTTCAGCTGACGCCGCCTGACTTTTTTTGTCAGCAGATCCCAGCTGTAGCGCAGCGCGTGATTGATTCCGCTGAGCTGGATATCTTTGATACGCACCGGCAGTTCCGCTTTCAGCGCCGTCACGCTGGCAATCCCTCCGCCCATCAGCCCACCACCCAGTACGCCCACCTGCTGCAGCGTGCGCACTTCGCCCTCTGCGGCGGCGGCTTTTTTCAGCGCGGTGGACGCGAAAAACAGGCTGCGCAGCGCTGCCGATTCCGGCGTTAGCGCCAGCTCGCCAAACGCCTGCGCTTCAGCCTCATGTCCCGCCTGGCTACCCTGCTCCAGCCCGATGCGCACCACCTGCAGAATGCGCCCGGTCGCCGGATAGTTACCCTGAGTTTTTTTATCCGTCTGACGCTTTGCCAGCGCAAACAGCAACGGGCGCCCCGCAAAGCTCTGCATCAGGCGCGCCCGCTGTGGCAACGTCCGCGCCGCGCCCTTTCCTTTATGAACGCGCGCCACCGCCGTTGCCAGTAAAATGGCCGGCGGCACCGCATCATCGACCAGGCCCAGCTTAAGCGCCTGCCGGGCGCGCAGGGCTTTACCGCTGAGTATCAGCGACAGCGCCTGCTCTGCGCCTATCAATTGCGGCAACCGCTGTGTGCCGCCGGAACCGGGCAGCAGGCCCAGCTGAACTTCAGGCAGACCAAGCCGGGTCTTCTCATCCAGCGAACAGATGCGGGCGTCGCACGCCAGCGCCAGCTCCAGACCGCCCCCCAGACAGGCGCCGTGTATCGCCGCCACAACCGGAAACGGCAGCGCTGCAATCTCCGCCATCACCTCCTGCCCCTGCTTCGCCAGCGCCTGCGCTTCAGCTGATGAGTGGCAGCGGTCGAACATGCTGATATCAGCACCCGCAATAAAATTGTCCGCTTTGCCGGAAATCAGTACCAGACCCGCCAGCTGCGGATGCTGACGGGCTGCGGCGATCACCGCGCGGATCTGCGCGGCAAACTCAGCGCGCAGCGTATTCATTTTTTCACCCGGCACATCAATGGTGATCACACCAACATGATCCGGGCGCAGGGTTAACTCAAACGCGGTATGCTGCATTATTCAGCCTCCAGAACCATTGCAGTGCCCAAACCGCCCGCCGCGCAGGCGGTTACCAGTCCCAGTCCGCCACCGCGCCGCCGCAGTTCATGCAGCGTCTGGGCGATCATGCGGGCACCGGTGGCGGCAAACGGATGCCCGTAGGCGATGGAGCCGCCCAGCACATTAAAGCGGTCATCATCAACCTCGCCCAGCGCCTGCGGCCGGTTGAGCACCTCACGCGCAAAGCGCGCATCGCTGAACAGCTTCAGGTTGGCTAACGTCTGGGCGGCAAAGGCTTCATGCATGTCAATCAGCGTTAAATCACCCAGCGTGACGCCAGCGCGATCCAGCGCCAGCGGCGAGGCGTAAGCCGGGCCCAGCAGCATGTCGGTCTGCACATCGATGGCGGTAAACGCGTAGCTGCGCAGGTAGCCCAGCGGCGCTATTCCCAGTTCGCGGGCGCGCCCTTCACGCATCAGGATGAGGGCTGCCGCGCCGTCCGTCAGCGGCGTACTGTTTGCTGCGGTTACCGAGCCGTGACGCCGGTCAAACGCAGGCCGCAGTCGGGCATAATCGGCCGCGCTGGCGTTAAAGCGGATGGTGTTGTCCTGCTCAACCGGCGCTTTCCACGGCGGCACAAAGGCGGGCATGACCTCCTGCTGCAGTACGCCGCTCTGCCAGGCCTGTGCGGCACGCTGATGTGAGCGCAGGGCAAGCGCATCCTGCTGCTCACGCGTAATACCCCAGGTTTTAGCCATCTGCTCAGCCGTATCTCCCATGCGCAGTCCGGTTGAATACTCCGCCACGGCAGGCGGCACCGGCAGCAGATCGCGCGGGCGCAGACGCCGCAGGATCTGCAGCTTTTTGCCCACTGTCCGCGCACGGTTAAGATCGACCAGCGCACGCGCCAGCGTTTTGCTGACGCCAATCGGTAACACGGAGGAGGAGTCTGCGCCGCCGGCAATTCCGGCATCGATGGTGCCCGCCATCAGGCTCTCCGCTACGTTAGCGACGGCCTGAAAGCTGGTTGCACAGGCGCGACTGACGCTGTAGGCGTCCGTGTGCACGCTCAGCCCGCTGCTCAGCACAATTTCGCGCGCAATATTTGGCGCTTCCGGCATCTGTATCACCTGACCAAACACCAACTGATCGATTACCTCAACCGGCAGTTCGCTGCGCACCAGCAGTTCGCTGACCACCATACGCCCCAGCTCCAGCGCCGGAATGCCGTGGAAATCGCTCGCCTGCCGGACAAAAGGCGTACGCAGCCCGTGAGTAATAGCGATACGTTCGCCCTGACGCGTCAGCAACGGCTGCGCTCTGCTCATGCTTTTCCCCCTGTAACCGACGATCTGACACCATTGCCAGAGAGGTCTGACCTGATCGTCAGTGTTAACCATCCGGCGACGGCTCGCCAATAGCAAAGAGAAAAAAGTGCGAGGAAAAACACGAAAATAGCGATTCGCCGTCGCGGATTGACGGCGATGCAGAATTAACGCAGGGCGAGCTGAAAAATCAGCGCTTCAGCCTGACAGGCAAAGGTAAATTCAGCGTTCAGGCGTATACCTTCCGGCTCTGAGGTAAATTGCGACGTAATCTCACAGGGTTCAGAGGCAGTTTGCTGCGCTTTCTCCGTCAGCGTTAACAGCATCGCTTCGGCAGCTGCGCGATCGGGAAACAGCGCTGACCAGCGGGCACTGCAGTCGCTGTTATCAATCACAATGCCCGTATCCACACAGCAGCAGGCAGCGGTCTCGCGGGCACTGCATTTATTAATGGTCTGACTCATGAGGTTTCTCCGGCTGAAAAAGCGGGCGATCTAAGGGGATGTTCTGTCATAAAGTGTACGCCTGCGGGCCATTTTCCTCTATCATTGCGCCGCTAAGTGACGAATATCACAATAAAATTTGATCCAAAACAAACCTGAGCCGGTATGCTGACGGCGCAGTATAAAGAAATTGTTAAGCAGATCTGATTTTATCGATCAAGTCTGTAATATTTGAAAAACATTATTGCAACTTACACACAGGTCAGACCTATACTCGTCGCACTGGTCTGATATGTCTGTTTAGTCTCAGTCCCTACAATCCGCCGTCCTTTGTTACGCGACGTGACAACGTTTAATAATAATTTTGATGAGGTTGTGGTCATGAACCATAAGAACCTGTTTGCAAAGTCAGCTGTGGCAGCTGCAGTGGCGCTCGTCTCCTCCCAGGTTTACGCCGCAGGCTTTCAACTTAACGAATTCTCAGCAATTGGATTAGGTCGCGCTTATTCAGGCGAAGGCGCGATGGGTGACACAGCAGCATCGGCCAGTCGTAACCCCGCCACCATGGCACTGATGGATAGCCCGATGTTCTCGATCGGCGCAGTCTATATCGATCCTGAAGTGGATATCAGCGGACGCAGTCCGCTCACCGGCAATAGCCTGAACGCGAATAACATTGCGCCTAATCAGTGGGTACCAAATATTCACTATGTTCAGCCGCTTACCGATCGGTGGTGGGTGGGCGCATCCGCAACCTCAAACTATGGCCTGGCCACTGAATTCAATAATGGTTATGCCGCAGGGGGCTATGGCGGTAAAACCGATCTGATGACCGCTAACCTTAATCTCAGCACCGCCTATCGTCTGAACGAGCACCTGAGCGTTGGCGTTGGCTTTGATGCGGTTTATGCCCGCGCCAAAATTGAGCGTTATGCCGGTGAAGCTGGCCCGGCAGTGGGCTTCCCGTCCGATCTGCAGGTCGCACACCTTAAAGGCAATGAGTGGGGCTATGGCTGGAACGCCGGCGTGCTGTATGAAGTGGATAAAAATAACCGTTTCGGCTTTACCTACCGCTCTGAAGTAAAAGTCGACTTTGACGGCAATTATAAAAACGATATCCCGGCGGCGTTTGGCGGTACCGGCGGCTCAACGGTGCCCGGCTACCTGACCCTGAACCTGCCGGAAATGTGGGAAGTGTCCGGCTGGCATAAAGTTGCGCCGCAGTGGGCAGTGCACTACAGCCTTGCCTATACCAGCTGGAGCCAGTTCCAGGAGCTGAAAGCGACTGGCAGCCGCGGCCAGACGCTGTTCCAGAAAGATGAGAGCTTTAAAGATGCCTATCGCATTGCGCTGGGTACCACCTACTTCTATGACGATCGCTGGACCTTCCGTACCGGTATCGCCTTCGATGACAGCCCGGTTCCGGCCGATAAACGCTCTATCTCTATTCCGGATCAGGATCGTCTGTGGCTGAGCGCCGGTGCGTCTTACGCCTTTACGCCTGAAGCGTCAGTGGATGTCGGCGTATCTTATATGCATGGTCAGCACGTTACCGTTAATGAAGCCCCTTATACCTTCAACTCAGAAGGCAAAGCCTGGCTTTACGGCGCAAGCTTTAACTATAAGTTCTGATCGCGCCTGCCGCACAAGTAATAAGGACAACCCGGTGGGTTGCCCTTTTTTTACGGCGCGTCGATATCCTGCAAATCGTTTTGTATCGCGCTGGCGTTTGGATTCTCTTCCGGCTTCAGCTTGCCGCCGTTAGCCAGAAAATCGTTACGCTGGAAATAGGCATTGCGGATAAAAGAGTAAGGATCCTGCTGCTGTTTCAGCAGCCCGTCAGAGTCCAGCAGCTGAGCACGCGTCTCTACTCCCTCCAGCGCCCACTTACCGATCGACATCGGCCAGGTCAGCCAGCTGAGTACCGGATAGAGCGTATCCACATAGTCACCGCCATCCTGCCGCACGGTGAAACTGCCGTAGCCGGGCAGCACCACATACGGACCGTAGCCGACACCATAACGCCCCAGCGTACTGCCAAAGCGATGCGGCACCTCGCGCGCCAGCGCCGGGTTCGCTTTGCCTGCGACGTCGATAAAGCCGCCCAGACCCAGTACGGTATTCAGGAAGAAACGCGTGAAGTGGATCCCGGCCTGACGCGGCTCGCCTACCAGAATGGAGTTAACCATGCTGGCGGGTTCATTCAGGTTGCCGAGAAAATTACTCATGCCGGTACGCGCCGGTACCGGCACATAGTCGCGCCAGGCTACCGCCACCGGGCGCACCACATAAGGATCAAGTACGTTGTAATTAAAATTGAACATCGTACGGTTAAAACCTTCCAGCGGATCGCTGCGCTGCGCCGGGGCGGCGTCATCCGCCGGTTTTGAGCTGGCGCATCCCACCAGAAGTAAACTGGCCAGTGCCAGACTGGTCAGGCGGTTATTCATGTTCTTCTCCCTGTGCGGATAATAAATGTAGCGCTTCAGGGCTGCTGCTGATTGATCTCAACAGTCAGCGGCTGGTGACCCTCCCACGAGGTAATAGCACTGAGCCCGAACCAGTCCCCGGCCTGAGGATTTGCGCTGCCGTCGCGGGCAATACGCACTCTGACCTGAACCTGATGCTGCGCCGAAAGCAGGCGATCGGGCATCATAGCGTTGCTGTCATCCAGCGTAAGCGATAGCGGAAAGTGGCTAAGCGGCAGGCGCTTAACGGCCACGGGCACCGGTGAAACACCGTCAGATACAGAAATATACAACACTCCGTCCGGCGGCAACATTTTTTCTGCCGGCGGCGACAGCTTGACCGTCAGGCTCAGCGCAACCGCCTGCTGCCCGGCAGCGGTTTTCGCCTGCTCAATGCTGCGCTGAATCAGCGTTATGCGCGGATCGCCGGCAGGCAGCAACGCCAGCATGGCGCGCCACGCGTCGAGCGCTTCAGTATAGTTCTGCTGTCCGGATGCGTTGAACGCCAGCAGGCTAAGCGTACGCAGATTCGCGCTGTCGCGCTTGAGCAGCGCATGCAGCAGCACGCTCGCCTGCCGGTTATCCTGTGGATCGCCGGAACGCGTCAGGACTTCGGCGTAATCCTGCTGCAGCTCCAGGCTGTCAGGCGCACGCTGCAGCGCGCGCTCAAACGCCTGTCCGGCAGCGGTAGCATTGTTCAGCACCATACCAAGCCGCCCCAGCATCGCCCACTCATCGGCGCTGCCGGGTGTCTGCTGCAGCGCCGTGCGCAGTCCCAGCTGCAGGCGCGCCAGCTCCTCCATCGTCAGCGGCTGCGCATCCGGATCCATTACGCGGGCGCGCAGCGCCGGATAGTCACGCTGAACGGCGA
>Ga0157361_1000371_pt1 | contig 19071 bp, 15 predicted proteins | sample AttlaeALBM2_FD_111481 | JGI IMG/M metagenome (GOLD analysis project Ga0157361, IMG submission 111481) | Fungus gardens microbial communities from leaf cutter ant in Ribeirão Preto, State of São Paulo, Brazil - Atta laevigata ALBM2 | ecosystem: Host-associated > Fungi > Mycelium > Unclassified ...
CGATCTATGTTGGATGAACTGAGTTCTGCATTTCCATGGGCTAACTGTCGACGAAGAGGCGGATACCGGTAGGCAAGACCACAGGCGACGACTCGCCAGAGGGCTTCTGTAGTGATCGTGGTATATTGTGTACGGTCGGACCGGAACCATATCACATGTCGATTCTGGTCTTGTAGTTGAGCCGTAATGCTAGCTGCCAAGGCCGATTTCCCAACACCAGGAGATCCCCTTATCCAAATCACATTGCGACCGTCGGTGCTCTTGATATTAGCTTCAATCTGTTTTAAGATGTCGATGCGGGTGCCCGCCATACATGGGTCGCGGAGGAGGATTCTTTTTCCACCGAGGTCTCTCACTAGATCATCCAGCTCCTTCTGTTCAGTATTTGCTTCCGTGGTTTCTAGTATAAATTTCCTATTTAACAAATATTAAGCAGGGATCACGGATAGCTCACCTCGAAGATTTACAACACCGGCATGCACAGACTTTACATTATCCGCTATGTGATCTGACACCACAAATCAGACAAGTTGGACAATCAGTGTCAGCCGCAAACACCAGACCTTGCTTGACTCGGATGTCTATTGTAAGCTCTACCATTAATCTGTCCTTGAAGTAATTAACCTTGTTCTGTAGTTCAACCGCCTTATCCTTCTCAGCGGCAACAAGAATGTATCGGCCTAGTACCAGTGAATCAGTGATAAATCTATCTCACATGAGTCTTACGTACGTGTCCAATTTTCGAGCCACTCCCGAATGAAATTTATTACTTCATTCATTATGCTGGAAAACTGATCTATTGTCTGGCGCAGTTCGCCTGAGTTCTTAATTCTCTGCAGTCTGTGGAGCTGGCCGGCCAGTGTTTGAATGCTCTCTGCGAGGCTTTTCATTGATTCATGAGATTCTTCTTGGTTCTTGAGATGCTACCAATTTCATCAACCATATTATTCACGTCGAAAACAGAAGAGAATTCACCTTGTATGCAGCACCGATACAAGAAAATACCGTCTTTGCTATAGGATTTATCTGCTTTGAATTAGATGATGGGCATCCGTGCTTTTCAAGGATGATTTACCGTGCTGATAGTCTTTCCGATTTCAATACTCATCTCCACACCATCGCTTGCCGATCCAAGACGGCCCAAAACGGACTTGAACTCGTCCAACTTGTCCATCGTGCTCTTGACTTGTGCATTGAGAGCGCTCAGGTCACAGTCATGAGCCTTTGATTGAACATGAACAGGGAATTTTCATGTTGAAAGCGATCGAGTGCATACCTCAGCGACGATCCAGAAATGCAACCCTGGAATTACATCATTGAAATCCACCTTGAGCTTTGCTGAGGTGCCGTGAGTATATCGGAAGCGATCGAGACAAAGATTAACTCACATTTTGTTGTCTTCTGTGATTCAGAAACCAGATGTTTCCAGAGATCGTCAAATTTGATGCTGACTTGACACAGCAGATCTCCCTCTGAGACTCGTCCGAGGGTAAGGAGTTTCCTCCGTCGGGACTCTTTGTAAATTTCGATAGTCAGGTCAGTTCCCTGCTCGAAAATGCTACATCGGATGAACACGTGGAATTGTGTGTACATTGAAAGCTCATCTCACCAAGTCTGGGCCAATGTCAAACTCTGTTCAGTCCTTTCGCTGTTATAAAGTCTACTTTTGAGAGTTAGAGAATCTGTTTGATGAGAGTATTTGATGATGAGTCGTCGTGAAAATTGATGATCAAGTTGCCCAATAAATTCTGAAGTAAATGCAGATAAACCACTAATAGGCTGAGCTGATGGGGCAGAGTAATACTTACCGAGAACTCGGATAGCTCGCATCATAGCAGATTCAGTGTATGTTGCCATTATTCGATTTGAGTAGGCAAGGATGTGAGATGATAATAAGAACAAGATAATGACACAAGTAATGATCAGAAGCAGCCACACTGCCTCATGAATTGCAACGCGTGGGAAGCTAGACATAGCATAGCTGTCAGTGTGGCAGTTGTCACAAGTTCCATTATCGCCGCTCAGTCAGCTCACTCTCACGCTACTGTTGGATTTTTTTAGAACTCACACATTCGTACGAATAGGACCGGTTATATTTTTGTTGCATTATATGGTCCTTTCCCACCTAGATAGACTGTTAAAGGCAGACCTCAGCATTCATGTCTGCGTCCAATTCTGTATCTGAAAAAGTGTTAACAGGGAAACAAAAAGACGTTTTGCATCTACTTTTCAGTTAGAAAATACCTTGGAGAATATCCCAACATTTTGCACCTGCACATGGATGGCTGCCGCATCATTGGCGAGGGAGATATTGAGGAAATTATTGAGTGAGATTTCTTGCGCAGAGGATCAGGGCGGGATAGGGGATGCACTGAAAGTCTCATTCGGTGTATATGTGTCACCAAGGAGAGGAGCTACATTTGATGATATCAGGACGTTGACGAAAGACGTGAGGTATTTTTTGTTCGTTTTTTGAAGTGCAATCTTCGAAAATTGATTGTTGCAATCTAACAAGTTGAAACACTCCCAACACATTTTGAAAATATGCGGTCCAACGAGCCCAGACCTAGAATGACCATCAAATGGGATAGAGAGAGAAGAGAACCATAACGCATACCTATAGCATCGGTAACACCGCTGACGAGCCCCGTTCAAGCTCCCAGTCCATCCACCCCTTCTCTGACTCCACTGCATAACACCTCTCCCTTATTCTCACCATGAAGGATGTATATGGACACATGGTGATAGAGACATGGTGAGGAAGGCGCCGCCGCTTATGACATATTCCATTCATCAATTTCCGATTTTTCGATATACACTACCATGAACACCACCTTCTCTTCGACACACCTTCCCGATAACGGTGTGCTACTCAAGTCCGATACCATCTCAAGTCCTCGGGTGTGAGAGATCCTTAGAGACCATCTGAATTATCTTCTCATACCCACAGACGACAAGAGCACGTTGCATGCCACTTTCATGAAGCGATTGTGAAATTTTATAGCCTAGCTCTCTTTCAGCGACCCTAACGGTCATTCTGTAAGGGATTGCGGGATTACCCAAGACGTTGAACGGCATGATATAATGCTTTTCAGTATGGTGCAATCGGTGCCAGTTGGCAGTGGTCACGAGGTGCAAGAATGAAGGCGAAGGGAATATGCCTGATTGGCAGAGCTGTTCCAGATGGCGGGGGAGTAAAAGGAGATTGAGCGACTCAAGAAAATCGGCTGGGCCTGAAGGCGACGATGAAGCTGGACTCGTATGCTAATTATGATACCAGCACATGGAATTGAAGTGACTGCATGACGACAGACATTGATCTCACCAGCATCAGCAGTGATTCCAGCGGCAGTACTGACGTTAAAGACATTTAATTCATCTCCTTCATTTCTAATAATGCCAACAGCAAAATCCTTGTCAAGATCCGCAATAGCGGGTTCGGGAGTATGTTCACGAAGGACTGCAGCTGCAGCTGACATAAATTCAGGTCGACGTTCATGTAAGGCAACGAGAAATGCACCGATGTGTCGGGACCAGAAGATCCGGAGTGAAAAGGTGGTTTAAAATCATTAGCGGATCAGGTGTCTGGACCAGCCGAACGAGGAGCTCCTATACCACAAGGAGCTGCTTCTGTCCCCTCACCTGATGCGACTTACGGAGACAAGTGGTGCGGCAACGAGTAGATCAACGACTTGAGACTCGCTAGCTTATTCGGATTCGGCCGTGCGTTGAACAGGCATGCTGGATTAGGGAGCTCTCTGAAACTCAGAGAAAACTCTCAGTGCGTCACGGGGTATGACATTGAGACCGATATGGGCGGATTGGATCCAGGAAGCGGTCTCTTGTTCCAGCGGTTACGAGCACGTGTGGACCGCGTGTGATCACGGAAGGCATGTCGGCTCAAGCGGGCATAAGTCATGTGATGAGGGAGTGTGTGTTCTGTAGTTCTGTATTTAGGATTACCAATCATCTCTCGATCAATGGAAGTGACATTGCTCATTTACTATCTTTTAAAATGTTCAGATCGTCATTTCAATGGTTCAGTGCGCTCTTGAACGCCATTTATGTTACGTAAAGCAAAATCCTGGAAGGGATCTCGTCCGTTATTTTCCCCAATAATTTATTCAGGTTTCTGTCAGGAGAACCCAAGACACGTCCTCAGTTTTTTTTAGATCTAGTTACAAGGTCCACCACAGGAAGTATGGTGTCATGGGTTTCGTAGGTTATGCTCAACCTCGAATTATGCGTCTATGTAGTCTGTATATCCATCGCATAATTTTTCTCTGCCTTGTTGGAGATACCACCCGTTATACTAAGTACATCGGATGTGGCGTACTTTTGAGTATGAAGTTGTTCATCAGCAAGAGTAAGCGTTGAGATAGGCGGTGCTGTCAAGCTGGACGATTGTATACGACTACAGGACTTTAATAGCAACAGATTAGTTCCATATCAGATGTTTGAACTTTCTCATGGGACCTGCTACAACGAATACCAGATGGGTGATGTGACATTTTGTGACTGCAGTTGGAGAGCATCCCGTCTTGAACCTTGCCTTCACTTGTGCTCCTTCTTCCCCGTTGACAATGGCCCAGGATCGAAACAAAGCTTTGCACGATTCTGAAATCAAGACACGCTAGTCGGAGCTTGATGGAGGGGTATTTGACCAAAGTTGAGTTAGAGTTGCTTGGAATCGCCAGGTGTGTGTGTTTCTTTGGAGATCTTGGTTTATTATCTCGCTCCAACATTTACATAGGTCGTATTCTCTTCGATGGTGTGCTTTCCTAGTTTTCATCGCTCATGCTGGTGCTGATACATGATTTATCCATTATAAACGCACATTAGCCGGCTATCTCTTGTTATCAAACTCGTTGTCTCCAACAACCTGTGACAAAAATACTCTAGTATCAACTTTGCGGTGGAGCATCACTTCTCCAGGGTTTCACAAAGATCGTTAGCGCCATTGGTCAATTCGGCTTCGGTGAGCATCTACTTCTTAAGTTTTATCCATCTTCACTGATAATCTACACTCTCGGGCTATGCTGTGAATGCTCTCTGACGGAAGGACATTTGTACGTCTGATTTCGCTTCAACCATCTACGCCTGACGTTATACTCTGCAGACGGCAAACGGTTGATGCTTATCATCCTGGCCACGATTCAGTCATTAACAACGCCCACCGGTTCTATCTTTCCAGAGGGATCGCCCATTCATCTCGCCATATTCAATATTCTGCTGGGAATCGGTGTTGGTGGTGATCATCCGCTGTTGGCCACTGTCAATTTTGATAGGGCAAACCTTCGCAAGCGCAACACCATGTTGACCTATATTAATGACGGCTGCTGTTCTTTCGTTTGTTCTTCGATAACAATAATTGTGCTGGCCTGCTATAAAGATGTGATGGAGGCTGTCAAATGTCAAAAGGAGGTAAATACGACTTTCTGGGGACAGCACTACGAAAGACTAATTGGTGTATCTTTCCCCCCTAGTCTGTCGTTGACCACTCCCTAATTTCTGCGTTTAATACCCTCTATCACCATCTCATGTCAACAGTACATTCTTTATTTCAATCCCATTTTCATATCCTAGTCATTCTCCAGCGATTGAATTTTTCAAAGTGTGATATGACAATAAGTACATATTCTACTTTACATGAAGAACATGAGGAAGCATCAGATAATCACCTGGTTTTCCGACCACTTCTGTCCAAGCAAGCGGTTCTTAATGAGCAGGTTCAAAAGAACCATAGTATTACCTTGACCAATATCATAGTCCTCCCTCTCCCCCTCCTTCAACAGTGCTTGAGTGCCAGTGCGTAAATCGGGATTTTGATCATGCCATCCTCTATTACTTTGCGTACTCAAACGACTCGTAGTAACAATAAAGTAGCTTAACCTGTCGGCGTCCCTGATGCCGCTCTGGTTGTGTGTGAGGGTGGGGAAAAAATCGACGTGAGATGACGTATCGGTGGTGTCGGTATGGCCAGGCCAAGGAACACATAAAGCCTCCTAGGTAGTGAGATGATGGAGTAAATTGAGAGCGGTGAGACATTAGATGAAGGACTTGGCTTGATCGGAAACGGGTTCTAGTGCGGACTCTAAAATTTTGGGGTTGGCGTTCTTCTGGGTGAGGGTGGTGGTGTTGTGTGGGATGGTTTACGAGTTTGTCGGGGGAAAGTGTTGGAATATCGAGCATCACACTAAAAATAGGTTTGTTTCATCTCTTAGTCACTGACTGTTTTATGTGTTATGTTGTGATAGTAGATAGGTATAAATACAAGTAGTTGAGAAGAGACTCGTTGCGCATTTGCAACGAGTTTCCACTTTTGTCCTACATCCTCTGAACTCAACAGAAAGTCCTCAGGATTCAAGGAGAAACAGCTCAGAGTGAGACAAGCAATGACGTGTCCTCCCTTTTTTTTTGTAACTAGAGTTTTTGTACTATAAATTTTAGACTAGTATAAAAAAGGAAAAAAAAATAAGATGTGGTACGAGCAGTTGCTTAGTATGCAGAATGACAAACAGGAGCAATAAAGCCAAATTCTATGAAATTGGAATTAATAATGATAGAAAAAGGAGACGAAACAAGCGAGAAAAAGAAGAAACAGGAAGAAAGAAGAAAAAAGTGAATCACACAGAAAACGAAGCACTCCCTCAGTTTCCCTGCAGCCCAGCAGCTACTCCCACAGTTGGCAAGAAAAGGAAGATATCTGCAGAGAGAAAGCAATGAGCTCGTGTTTTGTGTGTGTATGCACATAGAAGCAATCAGAATTGGAGACCAGTTTCCAGCAGCCGGTGTCCAGGATGACTTCGGGAACAACATAGTCACAAGAGAGGTGAGTTGCTCGTCGGGAGAATGAAGGACCTTTGCTCGGTGAAGAGATGAACAAAGGGAGGTCAAAGGTGGGAAATGGACTTGCATGGCCAAAGTCGACGATCACAACATCACCGACGTTGTTGTTGTAGTGGTAGAGGATAGTCTGTTGTCCGTCAAGTAGGCAAAGAGAGGGAGGTGGAAGAGAGGAAAACAATCATGCGTGAGGTATCTGAGAACAGTGCCGTGGTGGTGGAGCTAGTCGACGGCATCGAGGGCAGAGCAGATGACAGTGACGGTGTCGTGCGAAACTCGAATCCCTTGTTGACCTAAAAGGGTGAGCTGGGAGCAGAGCACGAGAAGAGAGACAGACGATGTTGGGGTGGTCGAGACCGCTGAAGCTCAGAGAGGCGGTGAGAAAAAATCACCCGAAAAGTGTCTCATGTTGCGGTGACTGTGTTATGCAAAGGTAGGAGTGTGGGAAACCTCTTCAAGAAGTGAGAGGAAGTGTGTTGTCCGGATGTAAGAAATGCAGTAGAGGCTTCATTGGATATCAAAGATGTGATTGGCCAGACATCTTACTCCTCGAAGACAATTGCGATGAACATTACACCACCCAGGTATCTACTGATTGATCTACAACCAAGATTAAGAATAGCATTCTCTGAAGCTTGAGCCTTTGCAGAACCTGTATGTCACCGGCTGTCAGTTAATAGAAAATCCTGGAGGATGATTCAAGCCACCGCCGAGTTCCTTCAGTTATCATTATTTTCCCCCATCCATGATGGAGCCACCTGTTTCCACGTCGCAACATCCGCTGGACTCTCCATTCTGTTGTTTGAAAATTTCTCTTCATTGCCTGCTTATTCGTCTCGCCTAACTACGTATCCTCGCAGCGTTGGAGCATTTCCATTTCATCATAAATATGCAAATACTTGTCTCTAGTATTGAAGTCTCTTTCTAAATTTATCTACTCTTATTTGCAATATCATAGCGTAGTATGTTATTGTTGTTGCTAGCCTTCGTCTTACTGACCCTGATTATGAGCTGTTCATGCCTCATTAATCCCTTCATTGTAATCCTTATATATCATCACCACTGATTCGTGTGTTGCTCAGGTGTTGCAGTTAATACTGAAGAGATTGCGACGTATAACAACGTCAAGAGGTAAGATTTGCGAGTGCAACAGCGTCTGTCTGTTGTTTGCTTAACTGACCCAAATATAAGACAAGAAATATTTGAGACGGAGTATTCAGGTTTGAAGAAGGGGGAATTGGTATTAAATTTTTCACTGCCCCCCCTCAGATGTAAGGGGGCTCTTTATACAAAATAACTATCCTTAACCGAAGAGAGTACTGGGGACCTGGCCAGTTGTCCTATAGTACTGAGAAGGTCCTCATCGCATAGGTGCTCCTACCAGCTAGACTAGTCCATATTTAGTAATGTGAATTTAGAGAGGTAAATGAGTTATGAGAAATTAGTTGAGGAGGATGCTTTCTTGGTGGTAGTGAGTGTCCGATCTCTACAATACTCAATTTTCTGGAAGAAAAATATCCTTTGGACGAAATTATAGGTTCCGGGACGACGAACCAGCGATGATGATATAAGAAAGGAAAGATGGATCTCGACCGGCAACAAAGGGAACAATGAAGTGTGAACAGCTAATAATGAGAGGTGTTGGGATATTGGCTTCCACAATTAACTGGACTTTGACAAGAGTGAACGCTGGCCCACACGTTTTCTATTCTAAGCTTACCAAGAAGACTGAACAAAATCCATCAGCAAGATTGATGATATCTATATTTGGACTCACAGTATGAATACGAGTGTCCCGGTTCAACACATACAATAGACGAGTGGAGGTTTGCATATGAGAAATATGCCTGCACATTCCACGCTGAAAAGCACTTCATCCTAAACCTGACGAAGTCAAGAGGACTTGTATCATTGTTGTCATAGTCCTGACAATGCAAACAAAGTGCAGCACACAGAATCAGGTGAAGGCATGTCGTATCAATGACTGTAAATAAGAGATAAAAAACGGGCATCAACTGAATGATAGTCTGGAGATAAGCTGACAATGGAAAATATCAAGTGTAGTACAATTTCAGTCATGTATGATTCCTGTAGCAATCCACAGATGTAAGATAATTACATGCTTCGGTGCCTGGCATCTATCACGATATCCAGGCACGAGCCTTATCATCTTTATCTAGTACATGAGGAATTACTTCTGGATCTTCATCGTCCAGCCAGCAGAACTGAGCATTCATTACTACCAGAAATATACATGTAATTATCTTCATTCTATAGAAAACGCCATCAAGATATACTATCGAACTTCGACCCATCAATCCATAAAAGGCCAGAGATTCCGACAAGGTCCCCTATATTTTTCTCTGTTTCTCTTCTCTTCTGCGTTTGCCTCTTTCGTTCGACATGATTTGTGTATTTATTAGAGGTACTGAGCCTCCGTAGTCAGTAGACTACTGCAAACTGTGTATGTACACGGTATTATTTATTTTTTAATTCAACAATTTATACCGCTGTGCACGTACACCTTTTTTTTAAACAAAAATAAACATTTTATTACGCAAGGCTTGTTGGCAGACAGCAGTAGCTGCAATACTACTTAAATAAAGAAAAAGAAGGAAAGAGAAGAAAGATACCTGTAGCTAGTGTTCTGGTTAGATAGATTGTATGTTACAGAAGAAATAAGAGGGTATACTATTTGATACCGTCTTGAAAGGAAAATTCCCCTAGGTTGAGGCTCTAAGAATGTCAGGATGTCAAATATTGGTTCTCTTTTGGGGTTCCATGACTTTTTGAATCTTTTGCAATTGAACAGTAAGGGTTGTCTCGTCTCGATTTCCGCTTTTTTACAAGGGCAGTTGTAGGGTTCTTTCAGGAAGAACCTTAGTTTGTATATGCCTATTGGTGCATGATTGGTGATGAGTCTTGTCAGGCATGCTGTTAGTGTGTTTGAGCATCCACATATTTTTAGCCATAAGCTACCTTTAGTATAGGTGGGGACAATGTCCTCATTATTACCATCTTTTAGGTCCATAAAGCTTTTCCACGACGGTCAGAAGCTTGGAAGTACATTTGCCATGTGTAAATGATGGAATCACATTCCTCCTTTCTGCTGAAGTCCCATGACATATGACTCAGGTATAATGGCTGGTTGGGAATGCTGGATTTAGCATTGTTGTCAGCCACCTGGTAAGGAGGCCATTTGCTGCTGCTTGGGCAATCCCAGAAGGTTATGCAATGATATGGGCTTCTCTTCTGTGCACGTACACAGTCCGCGTTATAAATTGTTGAATTAAGAAATATGGTAACCCTGGATTATTCCTCTGTCCCTAGATCATTGATTAGTGTCTAGATCAATGCTTGGCTTTCTGATCATTGATTGTTCCTCCATCATTTTAGGTCCTCCGTCAACTTGTATTCTCACGATCAATTGTTGGCTCCTCAATCAGTGTTCTAATTTTCTAGTTACTTATCTGCTTCTTATAATATTTATTGATGGTCGCCAAGTGTGTGCCTCAACAATGTTGCATGAGTGGATACCAAACTCACTACCACTGATCGAGGAATGATCTTTGTTCCGTTTCTGTTGATCGATCATTGTAAATACTTTGTTTACCACGGCTTGGATGTTGTGACCTTGCCAGATAGCCTCTTATGGCTGGACCGATCAAAGTTCCATAATATGCCTTGATGGCAATCCGAGTAGACGGAGACAATTACCATACCATATTTTTCTGGTAATGTTCCAATGGTCATAAACTCTTGCCCTCGACACAAAGCCAATTCTTGTCATAGGAGATAATGGAAATGAGGTTCTTGCCTGAAGAGTACTACGATTGATGACAAACAGCAAAACCTGTAATGATCGAATTGCTAGCAGAATGATATTTCTCCATCCATCCATCCTTGCTTGTCCATTCTTTACAAGTGGTTCCTGATTCATCTCGATGCTCAGTTCCATTTCCATTGGCTTATTTCTCGGCCATCATCTAGTTGATGCTCATTATTTGTCTATTATTTATCAATGTTGTTCATCGATAAGCTATCGATGGTGCTCACAGGTTTCAACTGACTCTGTATGCTGCATTTTCTCACATGAAAATGGTGCTGACAGATTACTTCTCGCTTGATTGGCTTGCCAAACATTATCTACTCCCATGTGACATCTCTACTCTTGCAGGAGCTACATGTATAAGTGTCTCTACACAATCAAACTTTTTTACAGCAGATGGAGATTGACGGAAGCTGTCAGACAAAAGTCTCAGTTCTTGTAAACACTGAACTGAGGTTTCAAAGTTCTACTATGTGGCACGACTATGTGCTTACTAAGTGTCAATTAGATAATCAATCAAAGAAGGAAAAAGAACATGAGAGCTTGGAGACGTCTGAAGGAAAATGAACCTGCTTCAATTTACAACAACTTTTTATGTGCGCGTATGGGCATCTGATCTAATTGGCTACTGCGCCTCGTAATTGCTGTGAGGTGAGTGTTTACACACTTAATCTCTTCCACTAGCCCTGTGACCAGTTCGCCTCTTACTGTAAGACGTGAGATGCACAAGAGTGGTGTGTCCAAGCGGATCAAACGCGCTACCATGCGAACATCAGAGATGGTTAGTCCACTGATCTCAATCCATCTGCAACCACTTCACCCCCAACTCTGACTGTGACTACAACTCCAACTTCTTATCCTCTGTTCGGTTTACGGTTACGTGCAGCCACCACCCTTGCACACATCGATATACGCACCCCGCCCTTGTTACCCTTCCGGTTAGTCAATACCACCTCTACCTGTCGATATATCTACCCGGGATAATTACCACTTTCCCCAATACCCCAGACGTTGTCGGCTACAAGGGGTTTGCCTCCATCCAGGCCTCCAACAACCGTTGCGCCGATGTCGACCCCTGATCCTTCTCAGATGAAAACCTCGCCATCTCAAACTCGCCAGTGATTTCGCAATCGCAATCGCAATTACGAATCAGACATTCTTCATTAGGTTGCATGGGCATCTCTTTCCTGTCATCACATTGCCATGATTGACCATTGCTGCAATCTTGTCATATTCTATGCAACTATCTCAAGAAATAATGACTTGTCTGACACGATCGTTCTCGAATGAGCTTAACGCAGGTTATTTCTGCAGCTCTCTGTCTGCAATCACGGCTGGGAGCAATGAGATGAGAACTTGCTGGTACCGCGCGGAACCCTAGAGGGATGGCAGAACAGGATGTGCAAAGCTAAGTAGATTGTCACTTGTCTTATTTTGTTTTCGGGCGATATACTCAGATCATCGTGAATGGGTACATTTTATCCTTTACATTGGTTTTTGAACCCATGTACTCTAGAGCTTGTGTTGGGACCATGGCTTACCAGTTTTGAAAATATGTCCTGCCTCTCCAACATCTGTGCCATGTATCTTTTGTGCCACCTTGTCCGAGCCTCAATGTCCCTCTTGATATTCTAAAGTAATCACCATAAGACGAAATCACCTTGTCACTTTTAGGCTTGGCATATCCGAATATAGTCGCTAGTTGAAGCATATCTCATGTCTCAATTTCTCCCTTCATAATCTTGCAACATTGAAAGCCCTGCACAAGAGAGATAACAAAATTGACATTGCCATCACTAGCTGATGTACATGAGTATATGCACATTTTTGTTGCTGATGGAGATCCATTAGAGACTCAATCAAAATGTGATGTCTTCAGGTGCACTAGAGATTAATAGTTGTGTAAATGTCATAACAATGATAGTGGCAAGAGAGATATTATTGTATAATCCAATCACAGCTCCTCGTCATTCCTTGGAATATCAAAGTAGGACACCTGAGCACTCTGACTCTCCTTCAATGAGGCTTTGTTATTTTGGGCCATTCAAACATATTCTTAGCGCAGAGAAACGAATAAGAGATATCAGAACCAACATCTAAAAAGGAATCGGCAGTGCATAGATGTCTTCTAACGAAAATTATGACAAGGACGGACAATCAGCCGCTATCTTGGTATGTTGGAATAGAAGTGATCCTCATAGGAGGAGGCTGTGGTTAGCATTCCTGATTCTTCCAGTCGAGTGCATTATCTCTTCATCTGGATAGAAGAGCTCGTGAGTCACAGATCGCGATGTTGGCGGCATTTAGTGATTGTTGATGAACGACATTGAGCCGAAGATGGTGGAAACAGCGGCATGTCGTTGATCAGGCAAAAAGAAAAAGTCATTGCTGTCATCATCAATACTACGAGGAACATCCCCTCACCAAGTTCAAGCCCATCCATGGTCGGGCTGCTGAAAAGTCAGATGAGAGTGGTTTTATAATGAGCGGCAGGGGCCTAGAGTGATAATAAACACTCAGAATCATGGAATGAGACTGAGGTGCACAAGAAGTCAACTGTCAATAAAGACTAGATTATTTAATGTGCGAGATGGAAAGTGGATTATGTTCAAAAAGGCACAAACACAACAGTACCCAGTATAGATGCTCTCGTTCAAATGACAATTTGCTTCCAAAAAATTATATATCAGCGGTGATGATAGAGATAAAAGGAAAAAGATATTTACTTACAATAAAGGGAACAATGAAGCATCGAACGGCTAATAATCAGAGATGACAGTGTGAAGACAAGCAACAACAACAACATACTAGGTTACAAAATTTTCAAAAACACAAGATAGATTAATGGTGATAGTCGTTTCCAAGATCAATTGGACGCTAATCGTTTTCTAGTCTAGGCTTACCAAGAGGATTGAATAAGATCCATCAGAAAGATTGATTATATTTACATTTGAACTCATGGTACGGATAAGGGAGTCCCATTGTGGTAAAATGCATATAGACAAGTGGAGGTTTGCATGCGAGAAACACATCTGAGTATTCCACGCCGATTATTATCTTTATTCATAGTTCGCGTTCTATGATTTGTAGGTCACTCTTGCTGGCCATCAAGCACGAGTTTACTGAGTTGGAACTTGCAAGTAGTCGAGAATAACTCTGATTTTGTTTTTGCAATAGATTAGTCCGTTACTGTTACTCCAATTCAGACCGAATTTAGACACATCTACGAACTAATATCGGCAGCCTCACTGTGTCCATTGTCGCTCATCAATCATCAACCATTTTCACTTCCTCGATCATTCCTGGCCGTTTGTTTATAATTATCATCTTTTCATTAATCGATGGCCCTCATATTCTCACTTGTCACGTTATCCAGGACAATTTATTCTGTGCCCATCTTGCATTACCAATCCAGTTCTCGAGGAATTATGGGTGGGTCAAGACAATAGATGTATCTTCACGTCGTCAAGTTTTCTTTGCATGGATTGTTACATGGTCTGTCTAACTCTGGAATAATGCTGATATGAGGGTTAAGAACAGTCCCTGACAATGTGAGATGTCTCAAGACGACAGTTTGTATACAAATTTTTGTGATAATGGATTTTTGTATCAAAACCTCTGCTTATAATTGGTATTCTATATCCAACAAGATCGAGCGTCGGTCAAGCACCTACACCAGGGTTTTCATGGAGGGGACATTGGATGCAGAAAGGGTCTGGAGAAGATCCATACAGAGACACATCCGATATTTTGTAGTGCTTGCATGATGATACAGACCAACCAGAGGACGAATAAACCTTCTCTGTCACACGGTGACCATCACATTTCCGACCCCCGTCACATTGAGCAAAACTCATGTCCAGTCGCCCGTGCAGACTATTCTGCAATGTTATTCTTCCCACGCTCCTACCTCACATAATACAGCCACTAGGACATGAGGCACTTTTCCGGTGATTTTTTCTCACCACTTCTCTGGGCCTCAGCGGTCTGTCTCTCATCATTTCAGATCAACTTTTACAAGTTTTGCACAACGCCATCACGGTCATCCGCTGTGTCCTCAATGTCGTCGACTACCTCCACCACGGCATCGGACACAGAGACCTCACGTACGCTTACTTTCCTCTCACCTCCCTTCCTTCACCTGAGACCCCATCAGTCACATCGTCATTGTCGACTTTGTCATGCACATCCATTTCCCACCCTTGATCTCCCTTTTCTCGTCTTTTCGCAAAGCCAAAATCCTCCATTCTCCTATGAGAAGCTCACCTCTCTTTCCAGCTACGTCACTCCTAAAGTCATCCTGAACACCGGCCACAGGAAACTGGTCCACAAGTATGATCGTTTTCCTCGGCGGTTATCCCTCTTTTCGTGCCGACAACGCTACTGCACTCTCTCAACAAACCGCCAGGACCTTCATCTAACCTCTCACCGTCCTCAATTCACTCCATCGTCTCACTACCTACGAGGATTTAAATGATCCTTGCCCCAGCCCTACCCACACTACCGACACGTCATCCCACGTCGATCTCCCCCCCACCCTCAGACAAAACTAGACTCCCAGAGCGGCATCATAATTGCCTGCAGGTCCAGTCACTCTGTTGCTACTGCGAGTCGCTCGAGCGCGCAAAGTAGTGGAGGATTGCAAATCAAGGTCCAAATTTATGCGTCGGCACTCAATAACCGTCGAAGGAGGTCTTTTGAACCTCCCCATCAAGAACTGATTGCTTAGACAGAAGTGATCGGAAATTTAGGCGACTTTCTGATGCCTCTTCATGTAAAATACAATATATACTTATTGTCGTATCACACTCTAAAGAATTCAGCTGGAGGGTGACTAGGATATAAAATAGGGTTCAAATAAAGAATCCATTGCTGACTCAAGTAATGTGAGACGGTGATACAAGGTAGCAAATGCAGCAATTAGGGAGGGGCCAATGACAATTCACTAAACTAGGGGGGAAAGATAGACCATCTAGTTTGCTAGAGTGCTGTCTTCAGAAAACCATATTTACCTCCATCGACTTTCGACGTTCAACAATGGTCATCACATTTTTGTGGCAGGCCGGTACAGTTATCATTACCAAGAGACCGACGAAAGAGCCCCAGCCTTAATTTGCAAAGATATAGGCCAACATGGTGCCGCGAAAGGTTCGCCAGGTCAGAGGTGATAGTGGCAGGCGTCGGGTAATCACCACCAACACTGATTCCCGGAAAAATACGGAATATGGCGAGATCAACGGGTGATCCCTGTGGAGAAATAGAACCAGTGGGTGTCGTTATTGATTGGATGATAAATATCAGTTATTTTCCATCTGTGAGTGTAGTGTCGGGTGTAGATGGCTGAAACGAAATCAGACGTACAAATGTCCTTCCATCCGAGAGCATTCACAGCATAGCCTGAGAGGGTGGATTATCAATGAAGACAGATAGAGCTCGAGAGGTAGATAGACACTTACCGAAGCCGAATTGACCAATGATGTTTCCAGATTCTTGTTTGCTGATGTATGATTTATCCATCATGAATGTACGTTAACTGGTTATCAACATCCCGTGGTAATAATGCTCCAGTATGGTACAGAATCAATTCCTTTCGGCCTCATGAAGGCTGGTGCTAACATCAGTAGCTTGGAAAGCACACCATCGAGGAAAATCCCAACATATGTAAGTGTTAATGAAGCCAGAACTATCAAAGAAACACGCACCCCAGCGATTGCAAGCAACTTTAACTCAACTTCCATCAAAACTCTCTCCTTCGACCTCTTCAAGCTCCGACCAGGGTATCTTGCTTTCAGAGTCGAGCAAAGCTCAGTTCAGATCCCGGGACATTGTAGACAGGGAAGGAGCCCAAGTGGAGTCAAAGTCAAATGAATGAAAAGACATGAGATATGGGACGCTCTCCGACTACAATCACAAAACGTCACGTCACCCATCTAATATAAAACTGATATGTTGCTATTCAAGTCATGTAGTCAGTCGTACATGATAGTGGAATTGAAAATAGTCCAACTTGACAGCACCCGGCGGGCCTTTCCCGATGCTCGCTCTTGTCGATGAACAGCTTGTCATTCAGGTCGAATTTATACTCTGGACAAGTATGCCCACATCCGATCTCAGGATGCCTCCCATCAAATCATTTACCTCTCCTTTTCTTAGGCGGCTGCTGTGCAATATCGTATTCCCATCCTCCTCAGGATCGTGGCTATTGAAATAAGCAGACGTTCTTTAGTATTAGACATAATGATAAAGACGATGATGGTGAATAAGATCTCTACGCAGGTGACTGAGGCCTGTTCAAGGATGAATGAGAAGTCAGGTGATTGACAAGTGCTTTGAGGAAAGATACCTCATTCATAAGATCATGGCCGAACTTGACGTTGGCTGTTGGCCAGGCATATTCTGAAATTAACATACAGGAATGATGTCGACCACTTGAAGCTACTCAACAATTCATCAACAAATTTCTAGTTCAATCTCTTGTAAGCCATAGGATGAGTAAGGACAAATTGAATGATTGGCACGCAATTAGAATTGTTAAAACGCTTTTTTCAGCCAATCTTGCAGTGGTATTAGCCAAGAAGGGTTATATGAGTGAAGGCGATGTTGTCAAGACAATGGTGAATGAGGGTCTTGTGAATTGGTATAGTGACGCAGGAATATAATGTCTGTAAGATTCTCCTGTGGTAATAAATACTGAATAAATTTTATAGTAAGATCGTACAAGTACTCAAGGATATGGGACTGTACAATTTGAGCTCCTACCCAAGCAGCCTCCCCACCCGTTTCCCCCTTTCATCGAGTCCTTTCAGCCACTCTTGTTCAATGCATTCTGTCCACTTGGTGCCAAACTTGAAGTTTGAGAAGTCCACCTTCGTTGGCCGCTCCCAGATTGTTTCTACTTGAGACGGGCATAGAACTTCCCTGTGCTCGAGTGGGACCCAAAACAGTAACTCATCGTCTTGACCCACCATCCATCCATCCCACGGGACAGGCGCATATTCATGAGGAGCATATCGATGCTTAGCTGCGAGGTCCGCTATGTCGTAGATTCTGATTGGACAATCGCAGATCAACTTAGTTCCATCTCGAATAAATCCCATGGGCCATCCTGAGTTCCGAAACTGAGCATACAAATGGCCTGTGTGGACGTCAAAGACAGTTGTTTCTCTGTGGATGTTGTGAAGAGCGATGAGTTGATCACCAAGGGATCGGCCATTTAGGGCAGGTGACAGGACAATCGCATCCACGCCGGACATTGTGATGGGCTTGCCACAGAGTTGACCAGTTTGTGTGTCCCAGACTCTGATGTTACCGTCCTTGAGAGAACAACATGCGAAGAACTTCCCGTCAGGTGAGTACGCCACTCGATGCCCGCCAAGATGCCCGCCAAGATGCGCTTCATCAGCAAAGTGGAAGGGATGAAACTGGGCAGTGTCGTGATTCCATGAATAACATGAGATGGGTGAGCTAATGATGACGGTCAAGCCATCGGGTGCCAGACTGGCCAGACTGGCCGGATAGATGTCCGAATATTTGTCTATATTGATGTCTAGAGAAAATATGCATTCACTGTGATCCTTCACTTTCCAAACCTGGAGTAACCCTGAGATCTCATGCGAGTCATCGTCTTCTAGCTTGGCGCATATAACCAGGTCATTACATGTTTGGAAGGCAGCCTTCCTGGAGTCGACACTCTTTCCTTTGGGCCATGGATCGAATGAGAGGCGGTTCTCTGGGTGATTTATATCCCATATAGTGACGAGAGATTCAGACAAAACGGCTATCCGTTTGTCATCTGCGGAAAATGCGACTTGAGATGCGAACTCAACATCCCTAGGCCCTACAGGCTCCCAGGTAGTTGTATCCCACAATTTGAGATGTCCGTCTCCCCATGATCCTGTAGCCACCATCTTTCCAGAGGGAGAGAGTGCGATGATTTGTCCTTTATCTTGAGTGACAGGCTGATTGCTCTCAAAATCCTCCAGGCTCAACATCCTCACATTTCCACCATCATTTCCCACCAAAAGCCTGTGGCCACTGCGTGATGAACAAATACTGGTTATCCGAAAATGTGGCAGCTGCTCTGTTTCGAAGATCATATTTGAGCCGGTTGTTGATACCTCCCATATCTCCACCGTGGAATCCCGTGGGGCAAATACACGATTTGTGTGGGAATGGATAACGGCCAGAGGAGTATATCCAACATCAAGATCAAAGGTCACCATCTGTTGTGTGTCCAGACTCCAAAGACATTTGCGGCCATAAGATGCAGCCATTAAATAGTCGTTGGTTGGCGAAAAATCGAGTGATGAAAGCTTGCCCAGGGGATGTGAGAATTGATGAGTGATCTTGCCATCCTCCAAATTCCATAACTCAACGACACTCTCAGACTGCCTTTC
>Ga0157361_1000373_pt1 | contig 19030 bp, 21 predicted proteins | sample AttlaeALBM2_FD_111481 | JGI IMG/M metagenome (GOLD analysis project Ga0157361, IMG submission 111481) | Fungus gardens microbial communities from leaf cutter ant in Ribeirão Preto, State of São Paulo, Brazil - Atta laevigata ALBM2 | ecosystem: Host-associated > Fungi > Mycelium > Unclassified ...
CCTAGAGGCAGTAGGTGTCCTGGGACCAGGACTAACCTTCTCCTCTTCACTTTCCTCCTCCTCAGAGAAAGAAAAGAGCTCAGGAGATGCATTCCTAGAGACTTCAGCAGCTGAGACACTCCTGGAGGAGTGTCTGACAGTACGACAAGCACGAGAGCGTCCTTTAGGATGAACACATTTACCAGCTCTAGAGCTAGCACGAGAAATAAGGTTAAGTAAGTCTGAAGACTCACCAACACTAGTAGGAGTAGCCTGGGGGCCAGGGGGACAAGCATTGGTAGCAGATGATTTATTCTGAATATTCGATTTAACCATGGTGGTAGTTAGAGGAAAAGAAGGGATGCTCTGTCTCTCTGTTTCTACTCTCATGATTTGTGTTCTATACTTCTGAGTTGTCCTTTGTTGTTGCTCTATTGATAGTAAATGCAAATGATATAAGGTAGAGGTACCACCTTCTATAATTTGAAGTTGCTACTGTTTATTATGTTGACGTCTGCACAAATCAAGTATAGCATCCTCAAGATTTTGTGGAACATGAACAGGAGTTGGTTGAAATCTTCCTCTTTCTCTATTCCAAATAGGAGCTAGTGGAATATTTGGAGCAAAGTAGGTACTATATATCATTATGCTTATTCCTCAGCTCTCCTAGCCTGATGTTCTTCTTCAACAGGATTTATTTCTCACAATTGTCTTACTGTTCACTTACAGCTACTCTAAGAAAAAAGATATACTATTGCCTTTAAGAAGGAGACCCCTACTCTAGACCCCTCTCTTAATGAGCAGTTATCAATCCTATGCATATACAGATCACAATGGACTCCTAGCATCAGATTTATAATAGAAGAGTTTATAGATATACTACTACAGTATCGCTCAAAGAAAGAGTTCTTCTAGAAGAGAAGACCTGAGCTTAGTCACACACTCCAAGCTCTACATCACAGTTATAGAGTACTATCTCCTTTACACCTAGGGCATAGCTTCCAGTCAAGGTATAGAGAGAGTAGAGAGATATAAGAGAGCAAAGAGGAGGGTAGAAAATAGTGGAGAATAGTAACTATGATTTGAGAGAGTAAACTTGATGATAAGCTAGCATTATTTGTATATGTTATGTTCCTCTCGTACAACCATTTGGGTTGAATTGTAGAAAGAGAGGGGTTGTAATAATGAAATATATCATTAAAATTCTCTAAAATGAGGAGAAAAAATATAAAGTCAATTATCAATTTTTTTTAGATTTTACTGAATTCATTTGAATTTTGTAGAATTTATTAAGTAAATTGAGTGAAAAAAGAGAACATATAATGAAATTTGATGACCAATTCTAAAACTGACAAATACTTACCTAATTTTTACATAATTAATTTGAAAGTGCTATCATCCCACATTTGGTGCAGCATATATTACTAGATTCTGAATATTTGATTTAATCATGGTGGTAGTTAAAGGGAAAAAAGGGATTGTTTCTAACTATCTTGTAGGTAGATCAACCCAGTATATCTGGAATTCCTTTCTCTCTCATGTCTGTGATATAGATATTGGCATGGGGTAAGGCTCTGCTCTCTTTTCTATTCTCTTAGTGCTCTATATTACACCTTTCTTTCACCTCTTTGAATGTCGAGCTCAGGCTCTTAACTTAGATACTTCTACTCTCTCTTATATAGATGATGGTCTCTTGGTCTCCTAGGGAAGAACATATAACAAAACCTTACTAGAGCTTACTAGTAGTTATAGTATAGTTTCAGACTTGATGGCGTCCTTTGGCTTGGTCATAGAATATGACAAGTCAGAGATCTTTCACTTTTCCAGAGCATATAACAACTCCAATCCTAAGCTAGATCTCTCTGCAATTGGCACTTCTATTCTCAAACCTAAGACTTACTAGCAATAGTTGGGCTTCTATTTCAATTGACGGCTCTCCTTCAAGAAATATATTTGGTGCTATTCTACCAAGGCACTAACTACTGTTAAGACTATGGGTATGCTTAGCAACTCCTCTCAAGGTCTCCTTCCTTTACAAAAGTGACTTCTCTATTGGTTCTGTAGCACCCACCAAGGCACAGGTTTCTTTTCTGGCAACCATGCAATGCAAGGCTGCCCTCTGGATTCTGGGTACATTTTGTACTTCTCTAACTAGTGGAATTGAGGCTCTAGCAGATCTTATTCCCATTCATCTCCATCTCAAAAAGCTAGCCAAGCAATCCTGTCTTAGGACTGCTACGCTTTCTTCTCAACATGTACTACTCTTTTTTCTTAGTGCTCACAACTCCAAGAGTGCTCAACCTCATCCACAGTCTCCTGCTCTTCTCACTAATACACAGAGTGCTTAGTTGAGAAGCCCTCTTCTTGATACTGAAGTGTTACTTTTTAATTTTACAGAACGCTTTGATTCACTCCACCCTGAGATATGCCCAGGATACAGGTTGTTGGATAACTTTCCTGATTATGTCTCTTTTCATCCCTATGATCGCTTCAATAGATGCACTCACAAACTCCAGTTCAACACTCTTGACCGTCTTTATCATGAAGCCTTCTCTAATCTATCAACTCTTGTAGTCACTACTGATGCAAGTGTCATTCCTCCCAGAAACATGCAAGCTGTTTCAGTTGCCCATTTCTGGAGACTTGGAGAACAGATGTTGTTATTCAAGGTGCCTATAGAACAAGCTACAGCTCTAGATATAGAGTTGTTTGCTATTTGACTTAGTATTGTTAAGGCCACTTTCTTTGAAATCAAGCACATTGTCATCATCACTGACTCTCTTACTGCAACTAGAAGAGCAGTTAATGCTTCTATTCATTCAGGCCAAGCCCATTCCCTTGCCATTGTCCAAGTCCTTAGGAATTTCTTCACCAATTATCCTGATTGCTTTATTTACTTCTGGGACTGCCCAAGCAAGGCCCAGTAGTCTTTTCACTTCTTGGTACATAAAAACGCTACTAGTACCAAGATCACTACTAGATGCCATCTAGCTACTTTGCTTGATACTCTTCAATCCAAGAGTGTTGTTGCCTGCCTCGACACATAGAGAATATCCTTTGCTCATCCTTTATCTCAGGATCGTCACTTCCTCTCTCTCAAAGGTGGTATCAAAAACCTTTTCTAGCTCTCCTATGCTAAAGGTAGAGGCTGGTTTCCCTTTATTGGCAAGTCAGTTACCTTGTGTGCTAGGATAACTTGAGCCATCCTTAATTATGCTTCCATTGGGGAGTTCAGACAGTACTTTTTCCCTACAGAGTACACCCAGTGTCTATGTGGCCATTGCCAGATAGAAACATGTCAGTATATCTTTGCTAACTGCTGCTGGTTTGCCCATTTTCCCTTGACTGATCTAGTGCCAATGGTCAAGGACTTTGTCAAGTTCCTAAAGAAGCATCCTAGTACCTTTGCCTTCTCTCCTCAGAATTGCCTACTCGCTGAGCCCTCTGAACCTCCATGAGTATCTCATTTGGTTTCTCTTTTCTATGTGCTGTCAATAGTTTCTTAGTCTTATTTCTCTTAGTTTTATTTGACTCTATATTCTAGGTATGATAGGTCTCTTGACTTGGACATGTTATTTAAAGGTTGGTTATGAGCAACCTATATCTAGTTCTCTTTCCTCTTAGGTCAGATTTCTTCTCTGATACTGATAGTGTCTCTTGCCTGTAATAGGACAATCTGGTCCTTGAGGCCTATATAAGCTACTTATTGTAAATAGTCTGCCACAGACTATGATCGAGCACTACATTATAAATTTTTGAACAAAAAAAAAAGAAAAAAAAAAGTAGTGTGGGTAGTAGTATCACAGAAAGTGCAACCAAAGAAGGATCCAGTATACTCCATAGGGAAAAATGCACAGGAGAACAAGATGAGATGTTTTGAGTATGAGAGGGTAGGACATTGATGTAGATAAAAGTTGTCCAAATAGAAGATTAGAAAAGAAGAGGACAGCATATATAGTAATTCTACAAAAGGTATAGTAGGAGGAGTAGAGAAGAAGCTCAGAAAACACTCTATGATAAAGAGCATTTGAGTATTGTGGAGAGGGAGTACCTAAAGAAGTGGATCTGTTTGAGTTGGGGTAGATTAATAGAGAAGTAGTAGTTTCATATTTGACATGCAAAGATTGTGGAAAGAAAGGATATCATATAGTAAAAGATAAAGGGCAGGGAGTAATCAAAGGAAAAGAATAGGAAAAATTAAAAAGGTATAGAGAATATGCAAAGAAAGAAAAAGAGAAGGTGATATGCCTTACTAAGGGAAAAGCATAATAAAGCAGCACATGTGCAAGAGACCCAGAAGGTACAGCAAAAGAGGAAGGTAGTTAAAGGGAAGTTTAAAGAACTTTCAAAATGTTAAAGGAAGTATGGTTGGATATTGGTATTGAAAGAATAGACACCTACAAAGGTGTCACAATAAAGGTGCTCTTAGATAGTAGTACAATGGGGATGTTTATGGATAGAAAGACAGTGGCCAAATACAGATTTAAGCTATTGAAGTTGTAAAGGCCAGTAAAAGTAAGGAATGTTGATGGAACATACAACAGTAGAGAGGTTATTACATATGAAGTAGAAGTGAATATGTATTATAAGAGCCATGTTGAAAGAATGAGAATGAATGTATGTAACTTGGGAAAAACAGAAGCATAGTCCAGAAATCAATTGGGAAATAGAAGAAGTAAAAATGATAAGGTGCTCATCTTTATGTAGTAGAGTGAAAACAAAAAGAGAGGAAAAGAAGAAAAGAGAAAGGAGAGTAGTGACTATAGAAGAAGAGAAGATTGGGGAAAAGAAGAAGAGATTGAAGAGGACCATAGAAAAATTAAGGAAATGGTTCCAGAGAAATTCTTAAAGTAGAGGAAAGTATTTGGGAAGATAAAATCAGAAAGGATACTAATGAGAAAAGTTTGGGATCATGCTATAGATCTCAAGGATACATTTGTACTATGAAAGAAAAGAATTTACCTATTGTCCAAAGATAAAAGGAAAGAGGTCCAGAGCTTCATAGAAGATCAGTTAAGAAAGAGGTACATCAAACTAACAAAATCCCCTCAAACATCACCAGTATTCTTTGTGGGCAAGAAGAATAGAAAAAAGAGGATGGTTATGGACTATCATAGCCTGAATAATCAGACAGTGAAGAATAATTACCCATTACTACTAATAATAGAGTTAATTGACAATATAGGTGGCAAGAAAGTATTTACTAAAATGGATCTCAGGTAGGGGTTCAATAACATAAGGATTAAGGAAAAAGATAAGTAAAAAGGAGTGTTTACTATGCATATGGGTGTCAAGCACGGAATTCGGAGGAATAAAAGTGGAAGATAATAGATAGAAACTACACTCCATTCCAGAGTAATGTGCAACGTCAGAGGGAAATGTACTTACCGATAAGAGAAAGAAGGCTCCGACGGCAAGACAAGGATATCAGGGCAGAGAGCGACTTATTGAACGACCTTGGCTTCAACTTATGTGTTGCGCCCTGGTCTCTGGTCGTGAGGTTGGTCGTGTATTTTGGAGTGGAGAAAGTCGCCAAGACAGAGGTCCCAGAGAGTCGAGTGAAGGAGTCGAGTGAACAAGATGGGCTTAGGACCAGATGACGTTAATTTACAGACTACAGATTTACACTGTAACTACTCCGTACTTATAGTAAGTGCGGAATAGGAGGAGAGTAGTCTACTATGCTATCCTACTATTATTAATTTTAGGGGAATTATTAGGAGAAAGAAATTACATAATTATTATATTTCCAGAATATGACAGTACCCCCCCTTTAAGGCTGAGCCCTCGAAGCTTCTGTGCATAAGCAATATAATTATCACCTGACTCCGTTTATAAAAATCTTCTCTTGCGGACTTTTAATCCTGAAACTCTACCACCATGTCTTCACTCGGTAATATTTCTGACTCCGATGACGAGCTCTATGAGGCCAACTTGGCCAAGAAACATGCTGAGGCAGAGGCCCTGTTCTGAGAGCAGGAGCGGAAAGAACAGGAGAAACGTCAAGCGAGAAAACAAGCAAGAATCGTTGAGAAGGCAAGGTTGGAAGAGGAGGCCCGGAAATTGGCAGAAGAAGAGCAACGCCGGAAACAAGAGGAAGAACAACGCCAGAGGGATCTGGCACATTGTCTAGAGGCGGACTGTGTCGCCGCCGTTGAACAGCAACGGCGAAAAAATTGGATGAAAATATTCCAACCACCGTTATCTCCTCCTTCTGACGAGGAGATGAATCTTCTTGACTATCTGCCTCTGACCAAGAGACAACGTGTCTGGTATCTGCCTCAAGAAACTCCGGAGGCCCGTCAACGACGTGAGGAGCTGGCCAGGGAAATGGGAGTATTAACTGTTGGCGGAGGGAGTCCATGCGAAAGATGCGCAGATTTTGGAATACTCTGTATTCCTCAAAATCTGCCGTAAGTAATTTGCCTGAATTTATAATTTTCGCTAAGTCCTCCCTTTTTAGTCATGCAACTTCCTGCACCCCCTGCACCAAGGCCAAGGCCGCCTGTAAGCCTTTCGACATGGAAAGGACACGAGCAAAAGCTAAGGCGGAAATGGCCAGGAGATCAAAAGCGAGGAAGGCCAAGCAACAAACAGACGCGGAGTGGAAGGCGGAGGTTCTGAGGAAACTTGATGGTTTAGGCGAGTTGCGGGGTTTGAGGAAAGACGTGCGGAGGATCGCGGTGGCACTGGAGAAGTTGGCTGGTATTGAGGGTAAGGACTCCGACGAGGAGTTATTTTCATGGCCAGAGTCTGAAGGAGAAGTCACAGAGGTATAGGGGGGTCAGGAAAAAGGAAAACAGAGGGAGAACAGATCAGGTGGAGGGGATAATAAGGAAGAAACAGAGAGACAAGAAGAGGATAAGATGGAGGGTGTAGAAGAGGGAAGTAGTAGATTTTCTCTGGTTGCATACTCTGTCAGCACCGGAATTTTGTAATCTTTTTGTTCTTTTTTTTCTTTTTGATAAATTTGAATTTTATTTTGTCTTTTTTTTTCTGTAAATAGAAAATGGTTGTGAGTAGTGACAATGGTGAAGCAAAGTACAAGTAGTCGACGACTGTAAGAGAAACTGCGGAGGAATACAAGTACCCAAATTTTGCAACAGAGACTGCTTTTTGAATACAAGTACCAGATGGCAACGGAAACTGTGGAGCAGAATACAAGTAAGCAAGTTAGCGCAAAAGAAGCTGCACTCTGGAATGTATACAAGTACTCAAGGATAATAGGTTTTTTTTTTTTTTAAAGCGAAGTGAATGCTGTTAACGGAGTCGAGGAAATGGGATGGAGGTAATTTAGGGTTGTAATGGTCCCGGTTTAGACGGATACTTGAGATGGAAATCATTTAGTAATTCTTTGGCGTGCTCCAGTTCCATCGCCGGTAACCATTCGGAGTCGTTGTTGGTATCTTCGTATCCTAGCCATATCACCTTATAGAGCAGTTTGCATGCCCTTTGGCGGTCAATCTTGGAGTCAACTATCTTGGAGATCTCGTATTCTGGTTCTCCGTCAATGATTACCAGTGCTGGCGGAGGTTCGGAGCGCTGCTGGAAGGTGTTGGGTGTAGCTGGTTCGAGCATAGAGACATGGAATACAGGATGGACGGCCCTCATGGTCTCTGGAAGTTAGAGTGTGAACGATTGTGGACTGGGCTGGGCAATTATCTCATATGGTCTGAGATACTTTTCAGAGAATTTTTTCAACGGGCGTGTTGTTTGGAAATTTTGTGATTTGACGAATACTGATTGCCCGACTTGGAAGTCCGGTGGCTGTTGTCGACGGGAGTTGGCGGAGGGTTGGTATTGCATCTGTGCTTTAGCAATCTCCTCTTTGAGAGTTCCCTGTAGTTCATCAAGGTCGATTACGAAGTCACGGGCACGAGAGGAAGCTATATCTCGTTCCGGGTATACCAAGAGGTTAGGGTGGTACCCTTTGTTGGCAAAGAATAGAGAGACACCAGTGGTGGAACTAGGAGTGTTGTTGTATGCAAATTCAGCTAGGGGCAGTAGCTCCGACCAGTTGTCCTGTTGGTAATTGCAATATACACAGAGATATTGTTCCAATGTCTGATTGGTCTGTTCCACTTGACCGTTTGCCTCTGGATGGTATCCACTGGTAAAGTGAAGTCTCATATCTAGGGTGGTGCCTAGAAAGCAGAAGAAGTGAGAGACAAACTCGGAGCTGTGATCAGACGTAACATGAGATGGGACTTCGTGCTTTGAAAAGACATGGGTAACAAACAGGTGTGCTAGCTCCGCTGAAGTGATGGTGTTGTGGGTAGGAATAAATATGGCTTGTTTCGACAGTCGATCCACTATAACTAGGATGGTGTCGAAACCGGAAGAGGAAGGGAGTTTCTCAATGAAGTCTATAGAAATTGAATTCCATGGATGCTCCAGGATAGGAAGTTGCTGGAGGGACCCGTATGGTCTGTGACGCTGCGGTTTGGATTGCATACAGATAACGCAAGACTTACAAAACTTTTGTACATCGTCGTGGATGTTTGGCCAGGTATAATGTCTCCAGATGAGTTCCAGTGTCTTGTTCTGTCCCAGATGTCCTGCTAGAACATAGTTGTGGTGATACTGGAGAACTCGGAGGCGTAAGTTGGCGTTATCCGGAATGTACATTCTGTCGTCAATTCTGAGGAAACCTGCGTCGTCTTTGGACCAACGTCCTTCCGGATAGGATAAGTGGTTGGAGATGGAAGAGTCGGAGGGAAGTGTTGCCAGGATATTGGAGTGGAGTTGGTTTTGATCCAATATTGTGGCTGTGCGAAGTGTCGGAGTGGTGAGGATAGTTGCTCGGAGAGCTGCTGCAATTTGTTCGTGAGTAAAAACTGGGCAGAAATTGTGAGGGTTCACTGAAGCATAGCCATTATCTCCCCTTTTTGGGTAGACGTCCCATCATCTAGTTAGGGCATCCAGTTTGGTGCCAAGACGTCCGGAACAGAAACGAATTACAAGGTTGAACTGCGAGAGATACTCTGACCATCTTGCTTGTCAGCGTATTAGAATCTTGGTTGTTGAGAAATATTCCAAGTTCTTGTGGTCCATTACGACGTCAATTGCTGAAGTGGACCCTCTAAGTAGTGTCGCCACATTTTGAAGGCTTCGAATATCGCAAGTAATTCTTTGTCATAGACGTCGTAGTTGAGCTCTGGAGCAGAGAACATCCTGGAGTGAAAGGCTACAGGATGAATCTCATTATCTTTAGTCATAATGGAAAGAATGGCAGCGAGAGCGTAGTCTGAGACATTGGTTTCCATGATGAGTTGTGCGTCCGGAACCCAATGCATAAGGATAGGAGCGGAGGTGAAAGCTTGTTTTAGGGTGTTGAATGCTTTTCTACAATTCTCGTCGAAATTCCAAGGGGTGTCTTTTCTAGTAAGACGAGTGAGTGGAATAACTATGTCTGAATAATTGAAAATGAAGCGTCTGTAGAAGTTGGCGAATCCTAAGAAGGACTGAATGTCTTTTACTTTCTTCGGTTCCAGCCACTCCTGAATTGTTTTCACTTTAGCGTCGGACATGGTCAAACCAGATGGAGATAGAACATAGCCTAGATACTCGACGGAGTCCGAGTGGAACTCGCATTTCTCTGCTTTTACGTACAATCCTGCTTTCCGGAGCCTTTTTAGTACCTCTTTGACATGTTTCCGGTGTTGTGTGATATCATCGGAGTAAATCAGGATGTCGTCCAAGTAGACTATTACACACACATCCAGGAGATTGGAGAACAAGTCATTCATAAAGCGTTGGAATGCGGCTGGAGCGTTAGTTAGTCCGAACAGTATTACTGACCATTCGAAGGCACCATAGCGAGTCCGGAAGGTGGTTTTCCATTCGTCTCCCTCAGCAATGCGGATCAAATGGTACACGTGCCGGAGGTCGATCTTGGTGTAAATGCGAGCTTTGTGGGGGGAATCTAAGAGGTCAGAAATGAGAGGAAGTGGGTATCAATCCTTCTTCGTGATTTTGTTGAGACCGCGAAAATCTACACAGAGCCGGAGAAAACCGTCTTTCTTTTTTATGAACAAGACAGGAGCTCCATGAGGTGAAGACATTGAGCGGATGAATCCGTTGGTGAGGTTTTTGTCAATGAATTCCTTTAGCACTTCCTGTTCAAATTTGGATAATGAATAGATAGTTCCTACTGGTGGATGGGAATCTTTTTCTAAGTCAATTTGGAGGTCGTAAGGACGGTGGGGGGCGAGTGTTTCTGCTTTGGACTTGCTAAAAACATTGGCGTACTCGTGATATTCCTCCGGAATAGTGGATAGGTCGATTTTCTCGGAGATGGTGGTGGATTTGGCCTGTATTTTGGAATGGAATTAGAGAGAGAATGTTTTCGAGCCTGAAAGGCGCGATGCCCAGAGTAGGGCTGGCGCACTGATAATCGCGATATGAGGTCGCTTGGAGTTAGACGGAAGTGTCTCAGATGGGGTGAACTGCAGAGGGTTTTCCGCTGGAGAGAACAGAGGATTTACCAAGGTTTCAACAGGAGGAACAGAAGCTGGATTTTGGAGTACAAATGGTGGTCGAAAAGATATTGACTAGGTAACCCAGTCAATCAACGGATTGTAGCGGGTGAGCCAAGAGTGACCTAATACTAGCAAATAGCAAGAATCAAGCAGGGTGACATAAAAGTCAAGAGTCATGCATTTACCGGAAAGAAATTTTACAGGCAATGATACTACCTCGGAGATAATATTATTCGAGGTTCCATCAAACAAGCGCAGTTCCACAGGAGGAGTAGGAGTAGTAGGCAGAGAATGTCCACGAGCAAAGGCAGAGTCCAAGAAACAGTGCATAGATCCGGAATCTACCAGCGTTCGGATGGGTATAGGCTGGAGATGGTCAGAAGCATACACCAGGGGAGAGATGAGGGATATACAGAGAGAGTTTGGATCGGAAAGAGCAGACGCATTGAGATGCATTGGACTCGTAGTTGCATAAACGAGTTCAACACGACTCCCAGTTTGTGCTGAGTCTCAGGAGCCACGCTCTAGTTTTCCGAGAGGTTCTCGGAGAGTGGAGTCTCTTGTTCCTCCAGAGTAGTTAGGCGTGCCCTTACTGGTTGTTTCCTAGGGCATCTGTCTACCTTGTGGTCCTTCGATCCGCAGTATAGGCAGAGATTATTGTCGATACGGCGCTTGCGCTCGTTACTGTTTAGCTTTCCGTCTCTGCCTAGTTTGCTGGAGAGGTCAACATGTGGAGTGGACAGAGATGGCAATTTGGCGATGGAAGATGCTCTGGGAGGATTTTGAGAGTTCTGAGAGGGTGCGGTCTGTGGCGGGGCTGTAGATGATTGGGGGCGAGATGGGACAGAGTTTTGTGAGAATGCAGCGTACTGGGTCGTTTTCCCTTGTCTTCGGTTATGGCTGTCTGCTGCGTCCTTTTCTGTATTCCAGAAACAATCTCGTTCGTGGTTTTGTTCCCAATAGTGATTGTCGAGGGTGATTGCCAATTGATACATGGCTTGGAAGGAATTGGGTTTGCCCTGTTCCCGGTTTGCTATCGGATCCTGGAGGCGATTTGGCAACCCCTGGTAGAAATGATGGCATAGGACTGAATCACCCTAGTTTAGCTATGCTGTGTACTGCATAAATTCCATATTATAAGTGGCAATTTTATCTCCTGGCTTCATACGGAGATTATCGATGAGGTTGGCAGCGTCCCCTACTGGGTCCAAAAGTCCGAAATGTACCCGGAGTTCGTCCACAAAGAAGTGCCAAGTAGAGAGCCAGGGTTGTGAATAGCTGAGGTCTTCCTGTTGTAATGTGACTTCGAACCAATCTTGCGCTACACCGGAGAGGTAGATCAATGCAAAATTGATTTTTTCTTTATCGGTAGAGAATTGCGAAGGGTTGGCGTGGAAGAAGAGTCGGCATTGGAATAGGAAGTGGTTGAGTTTGTGAGGATCGGAGCTGTTGAAGATATCCGGAATGTGGGCCTTCAATTGGTGAGGTTTTGGTGCCAATCCTCTGTTCAAATTATCCGATAGTTGTCGGAGAGCCTTAGCTAGCTGATTGTTAACGGGGTTACGGTCAGCAATGGGGGGTGAAGTTCGAAACGCAGGAGTAAGAATAGGAATAGGAGCATCAACCCAGTCCGGGTTGTTGTTGACTTGAGGGACAGTAGAAGGATCAACACCGTGGAATTCCGAAGGTTTCACTGGAGGTGGGGATGAGCAGGGTCGCACCGGGGTGTGAGGTGTCCCCGATTGGAGACATCTCGACCTCCTTGGGAGGCCGGAAGTGAAATGACCAATAGTTCGGTCAGCGAGGGGAATAGAATTACTCCCGGAGGAGGGAGCTGCAGACTGGTGAGACATCAGAGTTTAAACACAACAGGAACCGGAGGTAGTCTGTAAATTCTGTCAAGCACAGAATTCGGAGAAACGGAAGTGGAAGATAATAGATAGAAACTACACTCCGTTCCGGAGTAATATGCAATGTCGGAGGGAAATGTACTTAGCGATAAGAGAAAGAAGGCTCCGACAGCAAGACAAGAATGTCAGGGCGGAGAGCGACTTATTGAACGACCTTGGCTTCAACTTATGTGTTGCGCCCTGGTCTCTGGTCGTGAGGTTGGTCGTGTATTTTGGAGTGGAGAAAGTCGCTAAGACAGAGGTCCCAGAGAGTTGAGTGAAGGAGTCGAGTGAACAAGATAGGCTTAGGACCAGATGACGTTAATTTACAGACTACGGATTTACACTGTAACTACTCCATACTTATAGTAAGTGCAGAATAGGAGGAGAGTAGTCTACTACGCTATCCTACTATTATTAATTTTAGGGGAATTATTAGGAGAAAGAAATTACATAATTATTATATTTCCGGAATATGACAATGGGCTCCTTTAAGCTAACAGTTATGTTCTTTGGGATGACAAACTCATCAGTCATATTCTAGGCGATAATAAATAAAATACTAAGAGACCTAATAAATGAAGGAAAAGTTATGGTATTTGTAGACAATATATTAGTAGAGACAGAGACAAAGGAGAAATACAACAAGAGAATAGAAGAAATATTGAGGAGGCTAGAAGAAAATGACTTGTATATCAAGCCAGAAAAATGTGTATAGAAAGTAAGGAAAATAGGATTCCTTAAAGTTATCACAGGGCCTGATGGAATAGAAATAAAGAAAGAAAAGATAAATAGAGTGTTAAGTTGGCCAAAGCCAAAGAATGTAAAAGACATCAGGGAATTTTTGGGTCTTGCAAATTATTACAGAAGGTTTATTAAGGACTTTGCATAAGTAGCCAGACCAATAAATATATTAACAAGAAAAGATATGAAATGGCAGTAGGAGTAGGAACAATAATGGGCCTTTGATAAGCTCAAAAGAATTTTTATGACAAGACCCATATTAGTGTTCTCAGACTTAGACAAAGAGTTTGAGATAGAGATAAATGCCTCAAATTATGCTACAAAAGGAGTACTCTCAATCAAGTGTTCTGACAAGTTGTAAAGACCAGTAGCTTTTATTTCCAAATTGTTGAGCAATACAGAAAAAAACTATGAGATACATGATAAGGAAATATTAGCAGTGGTCAGATACTTAGAGGCATAGAGGTACCAGAAATTGAATTGAAGGCAAGCAAGATGGGCATTATATCTATCTAGATTTGATTTTATATTGAAGCATGTTCTGGAGAGTAAAATAGGAAAGGCAGATAGTTTGAGTAGAAGGCCAGATTAGGAGGTAGGAGTAAAAAGAGATAATGAGAATGAGACATTGGTAAAGCTGAAATGGCTGGAAGTAAAGAGAACAAAACTAGTAAAAATTATGGTTGAAGGAGTAAATTTATTAGAGAAAGTAAAGCAGTCAAAAGTAAAAAATAACAAAGTTGTCAAAGCAGTAGAAGAGATAAAACAAGCTAGAGTCAAAATGTTGAGAGATGAAGAGTGGAGAGAAGTTGATGGTGTAATATACAAGAAAGAAAAGGTCTATGTACCTAAGGATAGATGATAAGCTTAGAATGGAAATTATTAGGCTATGTCATGATACACTGGTAGAAAGCCATAGAGAATAATGGAAGATAATGGAGTTGGTCACTCATAACTTTTGGTAGCTAGAAGTGACAAAAGAGATGAAGCAATATGTGGAGGAATGTGATGCCTACCAGCAAAATAAAAATCACACAGAGCAACTGACAGAAATTTTAATACCCAATTTAATACTGAAGAAACCTTGAACATATATTTCAGCAGACTTTATTACCAAGTTGCCTTTAGCTTAGGGGTATGACTCAATTTTAGTAGTAGTTAATAGGTTAACAAAAATGATATATTTTATTTCTACTATGAAAAAGACTTCAGTAGAAGGGTTAGCATAGTTGTTTAGAGATAATGTATGGAAACTACATGGGTTACCTGAAAGTATCATCTCAGATCAGGGACCTTAGTTTGTGGCAGGAGTTATGCAGGAGTTGAACAAGATGTTGGAGATTGAAAGTAAATTGTCAAAAGTGTTCCTCCTCAAACAAACAGACAAATAGAAAAAGTGAATCAGGAGTTAGAACAATACTTGAGGATATTTATTGATCATAGATAGGAACAATGACCAGAATGGTTGGGAACAGCAGAGTTTGCATATAATAATAAAGTACACTCAAGTACTCAGATGACATCTTTCAAGGCAAATTATGGATAGGATCCAAGGATAGGATTTGAGAGAAAAAAGAAGGAGAAATATACAGGAGCAGAAAAGTTTGTGGAGAAAATAAAAGAAATACAAGAGGAGACAAAAGCAGCGCTAGGAAAAGCACAAGAAAACATGAAGAAATATGTTGATAGGAGGAGGTCAAAAGTTGATGAATATAAAGTAGGAGACTTGGTAATGCTTAGCACTAAGAATCTGAAATATCAAATGGTTGGGAGGAGAATAGAGAAGTTGACAGAGAGGTTTGTAGGTCCTTACAAGATACAGAAAATAGTATTATTGAATGCAGTAAAGCTAGAATTACTGAATATAGTAAAAATACATCTAGTAGTAAATGTTAGTGGAATACAATACTATGTAGAGCAAGTAGAAGAGCAGAGGAAGAAGCAACCAGCTTCAGTAATAATTGAAGGAGAAGAAGAGTGGAAAATAGAAAGAATATTGAATAAGCAAAAGATTAGAGGAAAGAATTTACAGCAGAGTCAGACATTTGAAAAGGAAGAGAAAATTTAGGAAATGCCAAGGAAACAATTGAGGAATTTGAGAAAGAATATAGACGAGATATGGAGGACATAAGGAAATAGAAAAAAGAAGAAGAAACATTTAGAAGAGAAGAATTGCCAAAAAGGTTCATAGTAAAAAAACTATTTGGATAGACAGATAAGAGATATGACCAGGAATATTAGGGAAGGTTAGAAAAAAATTGGAAAAGATAGAAAGGAAGCCAATGAAAGAAGAGTTAACCAGGAAAGAGAAGGACAACTCTAGAAACAATTGAGAAAGAAGAAGAAATTGAACAAGAAAAATCAGGAGTAAGGGAGTAGACAGAATAAGATAATGAAATAGGCAATATGGTTGACCCATATTACAAATTGTAGGAAAAATCCTTGGAACAAGGAAACTTAAGAGAGGGATAGTGTTATAACTTAGTAAAACAGCTAAGTTATTTTCTATTTTCATTTTCAATTTCCTTTTTCTTTTATTTAGTTGAATTACTACTATAAAGGCGAAGTATGGGAAAGGAGTCATATCATAGTCACAAAGTCACAGAATGTCACATCACAGTCACAGTCACAAGACATGTAACAGGGTAATCACATGACAGATAACATGAGGACTATGGGAGGTGAAGTGCATAGTCATAATAGTAGTTGTATATATAGTATAGAAAATCAAATAGGAACTCTATTGAGCTTTTCTTGCCAACTCAGACTTGGAGTGAATTTAAGTCATCTTGGCTAAAGTCTTATAATAAGGTATACTCAGATGTTTGGGGACTAGCTTGAGTTAAAACCAAAAGGGGACACTGCTATTATGTTACCTCTATTGACAATTTTTCATGATGGACTCATATTATTTTCCTAGAGAACAAATCAGAAACTCTCCAAGTATATAAAGACTTTGATATAATGTATGAAACACAGTTTGGTATATGGATAAAAGTTCTACATTTAGATCGAGAAGGGGAATATACCAGGTCAGAATTCTAATCTTATCTTAAAACTCAAGGCATAACAATTAAGCTCACTGTATATGACATTTCTCAGTATAATGGTATTATTGAATGATGAAACTGAACCATTCTTGAATGCACTTGTGCATTGCTTTATACAAGCCACCTTCCAAAATTCTTATAAGCAGAAGCTATCTCATATACTGTATGTTTAATAAACTAGACATATTCAAAAACAATCAAAGAAAAAATCTCTTTTGAATTGGTATACAAGTGGAAGCCTGAGTTAAGCAATTTAAAGAAGTAAAGACAAGAAGTTTGGATATATTAGGCTGGTAGAAATAAGCTGGGTAAGCAAGTAAGGAAAGAGAGATAGATTGGATATGATGATAAAAGTAATGGCTCATGGATATATTTTGCAGACACTAGCACTATAAAAGTGGAATGGAACTTTAAGTTCATCACTAAAGATCAGTTAGAACCTGAAGGAGAAGACATATCTATTACTTCAACATCTACAATCATTTCTATATTATCATCTGGCAATATCAAGACTATACCACTCACCAATAGCACAACTGTAGTTCTCTCAAATGACACATCACCTCAGATTAATATCAAAGAAGGACAAGACGACCAAGTTGAAGCTATTAGAAGATCATATTGTATAAGAAACCCAAGTTAAAAATTCTTGAAGAGAAAGTTGTCAGTATTGCTAAAGAGAAAGAGTAGGCCAAAGTACATGTGTTAGCAGCAGTAGCTAAAGAAACTGAGGGTCTAGAACCTAGATATTTAGAAGAGGCCATGAAGCAATCAGACTAGATATTGTGGAAGCAAGCAATAGAAGAAGAATTGACTATGTTGCAAAGTACTAGCACGTGGGAAGTTGTTGATCTCCATTAGAAATCAACATTGTTGGATAAAAATGGGTCTATAAAGCAAAAAAGAATATAGCTAGGAATGTAGTTTGCTATAAAACATGACTAGTTACACAAGGTTTTTCTTAGGTTCCAGAAGTTGACTACTTTGATACCTTTGCACCAGTTGCTAAACTTGCTTCAATTTGGACTATTCTGGCTATAGCTATTGCCCAAGACTTTGAAATCTATCAAATTGATATCAAAGGAGCCTACCTAAATAGACAACTCAACCAGAATAAGGTTATTTATATGCACCAATCACCTGGTTTCACTGATCCCAAACACAGGTCCAAAGTTTGCCATCTAAAGAAGACATTATATGAACTGAAACAGTCAGGAAGAAGATGGTACTAATGCTTATGTGAGATACTGGAGGATCACTTAGGGTTCAAATAATATGAAGCTAACAACAGTGTGTTTTACAAGACAACTCAAAAAGGCTTAACAATTATTTTGGTCTATGTTGATGATTGTATGATTGCTGCAACAAGTATGATATAAGTAAATTGGATAAAGCAAGAAGTAAGAGAATTTGTGGAGATAACAGACCTAGGAGAAATCCATTGGCTATTGGGTATTGAAGTGAAGCAAGATCATAAAAGAAGAAGAATTATGCTATTCCAAAGATCTTACATTAACATATCACTATGCCGCTATGGACTTGAAAACTTAAAACCAGTTAGTACCCCAATGGATTTTGCTGTTTGCTTGTCATAACAAGACTGTCCCCAATCAACTACCAACATTGCATGCATATCCAAAATTCCATATCAAGAAGCTGTTGGAACACTAATGTATACTATATTAAGAACACATCCTGATATCACCTTTGCAGTCCAAGTTCTATCAAAATTTTCCCAAAACCCTGGAGAAGTATACTGGGATACAGCAAAAAGGGTCTTTTAATATCTTAAAGATACTCGTGAACTTTGGCTTATCTATGGAGAAAAGAGATAAGAGGTTATACTAATGTAGATGGAAATATGGCTCAAGATCATTATGTAACATCAAGCTACACTTTTTCTTATCAATGGGAGAGCTGTCTCATAGAGTACAAAACATCAGGAGATAGTGACATTGTCAACTATTGAGTCAGAATATGTTGGGGCAACATATGCAGTCAAGAAAGCACTTTGGCTCTGATCGTTTATTTCTCAAGTCTTTAAATTTACTCTACCCATCACTACTCTGTTTTTGGATAACAAATCTGCCATAGTACTCGCAAAAGACCATCAATATCATGCTTGCACAAAACATATAGACATTTGGTATCATTTTATTTGTTGGGTTATAGAAAAAGGAAAAATTTGGCTAGTCTATTGCTCTACTGAGGACATAGTTGCAGATGTGTTTACTAAAGCACTTCCTTCCCCTAAGGTCAAACATTTTACATGCAAACTGGGCCTTACAACGATTTGAAGGAAAAGAGGATAAATTTAGTCTTACAATAGTTTGAGGGGGAGTGTTGTGAGGGACAAACCCTTGTTGATACCTTGGACACCTATTATGAAGTCATTACTATGACACCAAATACTTACTCTGTGTTGACTGATATTTCATCTCATAGATACTGTTGTGATAGAAAAACATATATATATTATGTGTAGCTAGAGAAATAACTATTGAACTATTCTATCAAGGTTATGGGTTCTTTGATCCTGTTGCAAATTCACATATGGCCTAATTGTGATCTCTTCCTGCTCCTCTACTGGTTTTTCCCTAATAAGTTCATAGGCATGACAATAATGACCAATATATGGGTGGCTATCCAAGAGCATTGTTTGAAGATCATTTATCACCACAGGATCCAGGTTCCTATTATTGAGTCTCCTGATATTGAGCTGCTCTGCTGTATCAAGAATGTAGATTTGTGCATAGGCAGGACAATGATCACCATGAGGAAGAAGAGCACCAGTGAGATGATAAAGCTCTCCCTGGATCTTGAAACAGTAGGGACCTGATTGCCTAGTGACTGAGTTGTCAATTTTAACTCCCACTAAAGTCATGGC
>Ga0157361_1000375_pt1 | contig 18899 bp, 17 predicted proteins | sample AttlaeALBM2_FD_111481 | JGI IMG/M metagenome (GOLD analysis project Ga0157361, IMG submission 111481) | Fungus gardens microbial communities from leaf cutter ant in Ribeirão Preto, State of São Paulo, Brazil - Atta laevigata ALBM2 | ecosystem: Host-associated > Fungi > Mycelium > Unclassified ...
AGTGGGAGGGTGGATTGGAATGAGTTTGGAGAGGTGGTGAGGGCGTTGGAAGTGGAGGGTGTGGTGAAAGTGGTGGGTGGGTATGGGGAGAGGGGGGTGTTGAGGAGGATGGTTGAATGAGTGATTGTTTTTTTTTTTTCTGATTTTGCTTCTTTGCTTTTTTTTTTTTGGGGGGGAGAATCTTTTGAGGTGTGGTTCTTGGATTATGTTGGTGCTGTCGATGTCGAAAAGTGTGATATGATGAATGACTTTTGGTGTTATGTGTGATATGAACGTATGTACTATGGCAATGATAGTGGGTTTTTTGTGTATGTACAAAGTCAAGAAAAATATCTTTCTCTCTTTCTCTCTCTGTCTCTCCTCTGTACTCCTGAAGAGGGTGATCATCTCCTCTCTGGAAACAAGGAGCCCTGATCACCCCCGAAATGTATTGTTGATACCAATGATATATGATATGAACAACATAAATTACATGGAAGAGAACATGAGAGAAGGAAGACAGTCATGAGATGTACAGCCAGGGGTTTTTATCTTGATATAGTAGTAAGTAATGGAATAAGAAATGACCTCACTTTGAGACTTGTGACCATAATGTAAACAACTGAGGTGAGAGCTGATGAGGAAACCATACCAAGTGAATGGAATAGAGTAGAGTAGAATGAACAAGGTTTACAATCAGGTCTCTGGTCTGGATGATCACCTCCACTAATTCTTAATAGGATATGAGCTCAGACATCACAGTGTCTTGTAGACAACTAAGATATGTATTTACCTAATAGAATACAAGCTGTACATGTTGACAAGGTTTTTATCTGGGCCTTCAGCCCAGCTTGATCCCTCTACTAATTCTGCATTATTAAGGTTGTGTTGAAGTCAGTCCACTATGCTCCCTTCCTACAACAGTCTGTGAGGTTCTTCTTTCTTCATCTCTCAAATCATAAGAAAAATCAATCTCAAGTCCATTGTTAGATACATATACAATCTATAATCTAATGCTATTTATATACTACATTAAGTGTCCTTCTGCTCTCTTGGCTCTGCTCTGGAAAAAGTACTGAAATATTCAATGGTAAAGTACATCTTGAAAAGGCCACATAAAGTTGTCCATGTGAGAACACTGATGTCTACCCCACATGCTCCACTGACTGTCCTTGAGACTTGTTGATGGTCATAGCAAAGGCCAGCCTGACTGGGAATTGAAGCCTCTTGAGTGGCACAGGTAGTGTCTCTGCATTAGGTAATAACCTGATTCAACACAACCTTGCCTCTAAATCTCCTGTCCTTGCTAATAATCCTGTACTGGAGCACCTTTCTCCTCATATTCAACACCACTATTCTTGTCCCATTACACAGTCCTTCTCCTGGATCCAAGCTCCTTAATAAGATGACTAGACAGCCAATCTTGAGATGAAGAAAATGCAAGGAGGTAATAAAGGAGTAGAAGGAGACATAGAGAAGTCAAATAGAGAGACAAGAGAGAGGATTGATGAAGACAAGAGGCTCAAGAGCAGACAGACTTGAGATTAACATTGCTCTTTATAGTTTATCAAGAGGCTCAAGAACCACTATATCACTTAGAAAAGTAAAGAAAGTAAACTCAGTGATAATGAGATTACAGTTGTTCACTAAGGTGAAAATTTATGGTGGTTGTAGATAAAAGTCCTCAGCATAAATGGCACATAAGAGCTATATAGTAGAAGAAGTAAAACTGTATAGTTAGGTTTAAATGGAAACATAAAACAGAAAGACAATCAACTGGCGAGTAGAATATAGAAGTGACGAAAATAGTGAAGAAGGAAAGTAAAAATAGAAATGGCCAAATATAGAAGTGAATAACATTGCATCATGATATAGCATCACCCAAAGCCCCTTCAATAAAAAGAACACCAGGTGTTATAACTTTTGTGAAACACCAGCCATTTGAGAGGACCTTTAGTAGACTTCAGGAGTTGAAGGTTGAGGACAAGGTTCTATTAAAGAACTAGCTGAGGAATACAGGTAAGAGAGAGAGGTTTATATAGTACTGAGAGCAGTATATGGTAGTATATGGCTGTAACAAAGAAAAGAATAGTAATAGTGATAGTAAAGGTAAAAAGAGATACTCATAACATTACCCCCCTATTAAGACTCAGGATTCCTAGACTGAGAAAGCTTCATTGTTGGTCAGCATTCCTGAGTTAATTGTTAAGGATTGTGTTTGTTAAGGTAATGATTCTAGTTGTACTTTTGCAAAATACTGTTATTCAGTAGTATTGAAGTATTTTCCCAAGAGTTTTCTGTTGGTAAGAGGTTCTTCCATTTGATAAAATATTAGGCTAAGTTTCCCCTTAGTCAGCATGCTATGATATCTTCAACAGTTGGTTCTTCCTCTTATGGTTTGAGTTTGAGTATAGATGATATGGATGTCAATGAGGTTGTCAGGTTTGACTCCAAGGGGGGATTTTCCTCTGGGAGGCTTGGTCTCAACAATGAGTTGTGCCCAACAAAGTTTATTCTTTACCTTTTGTCATTACTCCTCCTCCATTTCTAATTGTATTCCAAGTGACATTCAGAGAACGTCATCTTCATTCTTGTTATTCATATTAAATTCTTCCTCCTTTTGTCTCATTATGTTCCAGAATGAGAGACATATGCAGAAATACCTGAAACATGTCCATTCTTAGGTAAATAGTTGTATACTTGTATTGTACATAAAGTGTTCATTGTGTAAGCCCTAAGACCAGTTGTTTCTATCTGGTCTTAGTCTAGTATTTTTAAGAGTCATTGAAAACGTACCTGTGTATTCTTTCGTTATCTACACTTGTATCACAAATAGTCACTTACTGTTTGTGATGAAGGCTTTGATACTTTGAAAAGTTCAAAAATGCAAAGTTTAGACAATAACAAAAGATATTGTTAAGTCTGAGGTCTAATCCTCAGATAAGGAGTCCTTATATACATGAAAGTAATGGTCTATGTACTAGGACAGATCATTACATGCTACTACCTATTGTTCTATATATGATAGTACCTTTGTACTGAAAATAGAGATAACTTAACCATATGGAAGTTATTCTTTGTTTTAAGAAAAGGCAAATGAGTATCTATGGGTAATTAATTAAATCTATGTACAAACATTAAGTACTTTATATTTCCATGAATATTAATTGCCTTGGTATTATTTTAGGCTCATTATCACAAATGGTTACTTACTATTTGTGATGGGTGCTTTGATACTTTAAAGAGTTCAAAAATGCAAAGTTAGACAAGTGACAAAAGATGTTGATAAGTCTAAGGTCTAATCCTTAGACTATAAGTTCTTAAATACAGAAAAGTGATAGTCTGTACACTAGGACAGAGCATCACATGCTACTACCTATTGTTCTACATATGGTAGTGCCTTTGTACTTGAAAATGCAATAACTTAACCTTATGGAGGTTGTCCTTTGTTCTAAGAAAAGAACAAATGACTATCTATGGGTAATTAATAAAGTCCATGTGCAAACATTGAGACCTTCATATCTCCACTAATAATATTGCCTTGGTGCCATTTTAGGCTCATTCTGAGCAGTATGAAGAGGGATTCTCTGATGCCTAAAAGCAAAGCATAGATCGTGACAGTTCCCAAGATATTGGTGATTTAATAAATGGTACCATAGTGGTTACCAGTTGATCTGCCTAATATCTCAGCCATTATTGATCACTTTGAGACGTGACTGGTATCAATCGAAAGGTCTTTTTAAGGGCTTTTGGGTGCCATTAAGATAATGAGAATCATCAAAGAATTGATGGAGATATGGCTGAATGAGGTTTGTGACACTCATTCTAAGTGGTATAAAGAGGGCTTCTTTGATGTCTAAAAGCAAAGCATTAATTATAGCAGTTTTAGAGATATCAGTGATTTAATAAACAGTATTATAGTGGTTACTTACTGATTTACTTGATATCTTGGCCAATATTGATTGTTTCGAGACATGACTAGTATTGATCAAAATGTCTTCTTAAGGGCTTTTGAGAGCCATTGAGACTGTGAGAATTGTTAAAGGATTAAAAAAATATGACCAAATAAAGTTTGTGACAACTTGTTTCTTCTGGGATTCAAGGAGATTTATTAAATTTGCAAGTCCAAGATGACATAATTGTGATCACTTGTGGTCACAATACAAGGCAGCAATTGTTCATATATTGAAAATTATTGTATTTACAAGCTGTATCTTCGAAACCTTACACTATTCATTGTTACTGTTATATTCAGAGAACATATATAAGTAGCTAGAACATATTACTGATATCTTAGTTATTTACACATGAAGACTGAGTATTATAAGGTATTTTCTTATATATAGTCATTTACAAACAAAAACTGAGTGTTATAAGTTCATTATATCTTTATAAAAATGAGTTTAACAAAAATAGAGTTTACCTAAGAGAGAACAAAACTAAGGTAACTACAACTAATAGTAATATTTAAATAATTTAGAGAGTTCTGGAAATGGGCTGATAATTCACTCAGCTAACTAAGTAAGGCTAAATAATCCATGTATGCATATAATTAATGCATAGTATACATCACAGTGTTACTATCATAACAGAGGTTTTGTTTTCTATGGTAATAGTGTACTACTTAGACAAGGTAATGCTAAAGACATTGTGCATGGTCTAGTAGAAAAGAAGGTCAAGCTTGTAGGTTAGAGGTTTTATCTTCTCAATTACCTGAAAAGAGTCTTTTTGATGAGAAGCAATCTCTGAAACTTATAGAGTAACTTGAGATTTCTAGAATTTAACCAGGCTAAGTTGTTGACAACAAATGAGAATAGTTGATGAGAGGTATAGGCAGATATCTTTTTTCATGCTTGCTCATATACTACAAGAGCCTCGTTTCTCAGCTAGTTAAGGAGTTTGAGTTGATCTCTGACAATAGGGAGATTAGAGAAGGTTAGGAGTTCAGGAATGGGAATTATCATGACTTGGCAACATGACTAAGTCATTTTCTATTTTTATTTAGTTGAATTACTACTATGAGGGTAGAGCATGGGAAAATAGTTATATCACTGTCATAAAGTCACAAAAGGTGTGATATTGGTTATAAAATAGTTATGTTACAGTCACAAACACATGATAGGATAGTCACATAACAGATAACATGAGGACTATGAGAGATGAAGCGCATAGCCACAATAGTAGTTGTATATATAATGTAAAAAATCAAATGGGAACTCTATTAAGTTCTCCTTGTCAACTCAGACTTAGAGTGAATTTAAGTTGCCTTGACTAAAGTTTTACAGAAATTTAAGTTTATGTACAAATATTAAGAACTTTATATCTTCACTGATATTAATCACCTTAGGATTGTTCTAAACTCATTTTAAGCTTTATAAAGAGGACATTTTCTGAGCCTAGAAGCAAAGCATTGATTGTGGCAGTTTTTGAGATATTAGTGATTTAATAAACAACACTATAGTAATTACCTACTGATTTGCCTGATATCTTGGCCAATATTAATTGCCTCAAGACATGACTAGCATCTATCAAAAGATTTTTTCAAGGGCTTTCTAGAACCATTAAGACTGTAGAAATCATTGAAGAGTTAGTGAAAATAAGTTTAAATGAAGTTTGTAACAAGTTCTATTTATTATGTTTTTGAGAGTTGTGGGCAAATTCCAGGAAAAGAATATGATTAGACTATATTTGGGAATATTAGGTACAGTAGATTAACAGATGAGTTTTAATTTCCTGATTATATCACTCAATAGTTTCATTAGTCTAGGAATGAAATATAGTAATGAGGAAAAAAAAGATGCAAAGCCTCTTGAGAAGGATTTAGAATGACTTGGGAACAAATTGTGATCCTTGGTCTGAGATTACCTTATCTGGTAAATCAAAGTAATGATAGAAATGGTTTAAAAAGAGAATTGCAGTACTGTCAGCTATGATTGTCTTTTTATAAGAAATAAGAACAATTTCTTTATTTATTTTATAGTTAACAATAGAGAGAATAGAATCATAGCTCTTAGAGGATAAAAGAGATGTAATAAAGTCTATTAAGTAGTGAGCAAAGAATTGATTACTACTTGGTCCAGGGATAGACTGGAGCATAGGTAAGCTGTAAGGGCATACCTAGTATGGGGCACCACACTGCAGTAGAGTAAAGCAGGTGTCTTAAGTTAGAGCAATAGATAGCCCAGGAGCTTAAACTATTGTTGAGGTAAAGTATTCTACCATACATCACTAGCTATATATACTAGACTAGATGGTCCGTGCACCAGTCACTATGGTCACATGTACTGTACAATAATAACTACATTACCAGATAAGGCTACATAGCTCTGATGGAGACCCAAACTAGAGAGAAGAGAACTTAGGTACCGTGGACTTTGAGGATCTATGGGAATGCTAGCTAATGCAAACCCTACCAGGTTATCTAAGCAGCACTAGGGTTGTCCCCTTACATAAGCCTAATCAATTGATCTTATACTTTTAGTACTCAGTATATCCCTTGATCTAATTCTTAACTTATTATTGCATACCTAGCTACTAATATAGATTGTCAATTTTGTTAAAGGTCTCTAGCTCTTCTAATATTATGTTATAAGCAAACTTACTGCAAAAAGTAACATTTGATATGTTTTATACTAATGAATTTCTAATCAGATATTGAAGAATTGGTAAAGATAGGTCTAAATGAAGTTTGTGACAAATTTCTTTGAAATAGACAAGTCTGTAACATAACTAGACTAAGTGGAATCTATGGAACCATTTAGTAATCCTATAGTAACACTATTTATTTACAATTTTGTACTGCTCTCAGTTCTCTTTTTAGCTTTTGTAGTTCTATTAAACAAAGGACAGGTAGATTTAACAATTATATGGCATATCTTTACTAGTAATATATAACCATAAAAATTGTAATTAAAGAGCAAACTTTATACTAATAGTCCAAAAGTCATAATTTGAGCCATTAAGTTTAAGAAAATAAAAAGTATGAGATATATTGATGTTAGATTTAGAAACAGGATTATCAGAGTAAAAACACAAGTATGTCTTTAATAGCTATAAAAAGTACTGGTCTAAAGCCAGACAAAAACAACTAGATTGATTAAACATTTGAGAAAAGATACAAGAGTATATGTACCTAAAGCCAGATAGAAACAACTGACCTTAGGATCTACAGATAAATACATGATATATGAGATGAGTGTATAATTGTTTACCTAGGAATAAACAAGTCTTAGGCATCTCTACATACATTGCTAGAGAAAAAGAATTTAATATGAGTAAAAGAAATAAAGATGACATTTAGAGCATATTATTTGGAATACAACTAAGAATTGAGAAGAATAATAATAAAAGATAATAGAACTTTCTAGAATAAACTTTGTCAAGAGCCCATAATTCTTTAAAAAAAGATACAGAGTAATAAGGAAAGTATATAGTTGAATTTTAACAACTAACAGGCAAAAGCCTAATGTAAGAGGACTTCTCATACATAACTCTAGAGCCCATACTAGTCCTCTGGAGTGACCCTGCAGCTGATCAAATATTACTATGTAATATTTAAACTCACTCCCTATTGTTCTAAGTGCACTCTGTTGCCTCCTAATGCAATTTCATTGTTCAGACTCTAGTTACCAAAGCAAGGACGTGAGAACACTGTAATATATATATTGTAGATTATTCCCTCCAGGAGCCTTATCTAATTCTCTGAGGAATCTCCTGGAGGTAGATTGTAACATATTCTATAGAGTGTAATTTAACTGAGGAATTTCCTGGAGTGCTCTGCTCTGGTTGTCCTTACAGCAGAATTAGATCTTATCATCAGAGCCTCAGAAATTCTCAGTGGACAGCCACCCTCCAGACGCCTTCTACTGATGAGCTCCGACCCTCTGATTACTTTACTCCAAAGAAAATGTTATTGCCTACGAATACCCCCCAGGTATAGCCAACGCCCTGGGCTACCTACAGCATTATCTCCAAGAGCTGACTAAATGCCAGAATGCTTCGGAACATGCTATTAATACTACCCTCATGGACCTGATAGCCCAATTACAACAACTCACTCAACTCATGACTAGTCCTACTCCTACTCCGACTGTCACTTCACCTCTGATATCTATACCCTCCTCTCCTGTCAGCCCTCCTCCCAGTCCTAGCTACTCCATCTAAACAACAAGCAAGACCAAAACTCCCCTCTTCTCTAGACTTCTCTGGCGAACAAAGTTCCAGTTGGGTCTTCTTCAACTCTTGTATGCTATATTTGTGCCTGGCCCCAGAGCAGTTCAGCTGTGATGAGGAGAAAATCTTCTAGACCCTCACCTTTTTCAAAGATGGATGGGCCACGAGGTGGTCCAAGAATCTCTTTTGCTAGGAGGCAGATACTAGCATCTTTTCCATTCGATCCTGGACCGACTTTGAACAACAGTTTTAAAGTTAATTCTTTCTGGTCAATGTGGAAGCAGATGCTGTTAATACTTTGAAAGGGTCTTCATACTATCAAGGAAACTAGATGGCAGATGATTACTTGGACAGTTTCTTGATCTTGACCTCGGATACTGGATACACAGACCCCCGGATGGTAAGACTCTAGACCTCACAGTTGAATATGTGTTTCAACTTGAAGCCTATATCTAACACTTGATATCTTCACACTCCTCACTAGAGGATCCAGTTAAGGTTTTCAGTAAAGTTATATTAGAGGAGAGATGTCAACAAGACTTTGAGTAGCACCCTTGAGATTGTCCTAAGACAAGTAAGAGTACTGATTCCTCAGAGTAGGATTTCACAAAGGGAATACAGAAAGAGAGAACTTGCCATTTCCTTCTTTTTCTGGTCTGTATTTATCCTAACTAGATATTGTGACTATGTTACAATGTGGTAACACTACTTGTAACTAAGAGTGACTAGTTAAGTGACAGTCCAGTGATAGAAGCCATGAAGGTGACAAGTCGAGTCAGTGTCTAATAATAGGTTAGTCTAATGTTGTCCCATTTAGCACAAGTTCAAAGATGGAGGAAAGAAAATAGTCCAAGATTTCTCTGAAGAGTTCTGTTCATACCATGAGTCCATTGTCTCTTAGAGTTCTCGTCTAGCATTGCCAGCATCTCATCCACTAGCCATTTGTTATCAGACCATAGCTGATAATAGCTATAGTCCCACTCTATTTTCATAACACTAGACCCTAGTGGTAAAATTCCACCGAGGCCTCAAGTTGAACATCTAAAACCAGATTGCCACAATGCCCTTCAGATGACCCACAGACACTGATCCAAAAGCCTGGTATACAGCCACCTAGAGGATTGACCAGGCACAGTTGGTGAATGAAGCCTTTCAATCCATGCTCCAGTCAACAACCTGGGCCTCTACATGCTCTACCTTTTCTTGACCGATCTCTCTCTTGATACTCCACCCTCCATTCCACCAAGGCTCTCTTTACCTACACCATCCAGAGAAATACCCATAGATGTAGGCACAGTCTGGAAAATGCATTCTTTACCTCCATGAAGATACTATCGGTGCAGAGAAGCCAACTATCTCGTGAGGGACTGCCCCCACTGCTTGGACGTCTGAAAGTTAACCGTAGAACAAAGGGAGGAACTGATTGAAGACTTGATGGTTCTGAAGGATGCAGTAGAGAAAGAGGAAGTTTGCTTCGCCCCAGAGGAGGATTTTGTTTAGTGCAGCTGGCAAAAAGTGCGCCCCGGTCACTGTTAGTAGATAGGTTCACTGTATTGAACATAGAAGAAGTTAATACAGATACCTATAAACCTATAAACGCACCCTCTCTCTCCGCTCTGGACAGAAAGTCCCTATCTTGGAAGCCAAAATGGAAAAGAAGGCTACTTAAACAACTCTCTGCCAACACCCTCAATGCTCATAGAATATCTATTATCCTCTCTATAGAAATCAGCACCACCGACACTAGTGAGGTGTATTCTGTCAAGGCATTTTTGGACTTCGGAGCTATGGGCAACTTTATAGATAAAGACTTTGTCTGTATGAAAGGTATCAACACCCAGAGCATCTCTTGCCCCATACTGGTGTACAACATAGATGGTTCCCCCAATGAGACAGGTCAGATCTCTGAAGTAGTGGATGTAGTCTTCCATTACAAAACTCACTTCAAGAGAACACTTCTTGCCGTCTCCAGCCTTGAAAAGCAGAGCATGATCCTTGGCTATACCTGGCTCAAAGACCACAACTCAGAGGTCAATTGGTAAACTGGAGAAGTACAGATGAACTGATGCTCCCCTTGATATGAAGAATGCTGCGTGATACAAAAAGAACAAGCGTTGTAGAAGAAAATGGAGACTAGAGCCATCAACATCTGCTGATCTGGACCCTCTCTGGAGTATATGGAAGACTCAGAAGAGAACAAGACCCCTCTCTGGACATGTGAAGTTGAATATGAGCAAGAGGACAGACTCTTCATGACAAGACTTCAGAAGGAGTCCACTACCACAGACCTACATGCCACCTCCATGATCTCCCAGAAACTTGCAGAAGGAGCCCGTCAATCCTCAGAAACACAGAGAGAACCTTTTACCTCACCTGACTGTGCCAAAGGATTCGAATCTATATTTTCTAAGAAAGACTTTGACATCCTTCTGGAGCACAGGCAATGGGACCATGCCATTGAACTTATTCTGGGTTCGGAGCCTAGGTTGTTGAAAGTCTACTGTAAGGGCGACCGGAGTAGAAGACTCCAGGAGATTCCTCAGTTAATTATAATTTATGAAATATGGTTACAACCTACCTCCAGAAGATTCCTCAGAGAATTAGATGAGGCTCCTGGAGGGAATAATCTACATTATATACTATAGTGTCTTCGTGTCCCTGCATCGGTAACTAGGGTCTGGACAAGGAAAGTGTGTTGGATGGCAACAGAATGCTCTCTGAATGATGGGAGTAAGACCCAATATTACATAGTAATATTGGATTAGCTACAGGGTCACTCCAGAGGACTAGAACAGGCTCTGGAGTTGCGGATTAGGGGTCCCCTTACATCTACCCTCTGTCTCCAGTAGAACAAAAGGAGCTGGATTCCTTCTTAGAGGAGAATCTGCACACCAGATGAATCTGTCTCTCCAAATCTCCTATGACAGCTCCAGTGTTTTTTATCAAGAAGAAGGATGGCTTGCTTTGATTGGTTCAAGACTATCAGGCACTCAATTCCATGATAGTCAAGAACAAGTATCCTCTTCCACTGATCTCTGAGCTCGTATCCCAACTCCGTGGGGCTAAGTATTTCACCAAACTAGATGTCTGTTGGAGTTTCAATAACATCTGCATTAAGCCCAGAGATGAGTAGAAGACAGCCTTCTGGACCAATTGAGGCTTGTTTGAACCCTTGATAATATTCTTTGGGATAATCAACAGCCTGGCCACCTTCCAAACCATGATGAACGATATCTTCCAGAACCTCATAGTGGAAAGCATCATAGTAGTCTATCTGGATGGCATTCTGATCTTTACCAAGATAAAGAAAGAGCATGCAAAAGCTGTCCAATGGGTGCTACAGATCTTACAGGAAAACAAACTTTTCCTTTGCCCAGAGAAATGTGAGTTCTGCAAGGAGAAAATTGAGTACTTGGGTCTAGTTATCTTAGAGAATGAAGTTTCTATGGATCTGGTCAAGGTTACAGGAGTCCAGGAGTGGCCTACTCCAGAGAACAGGACGGATGTCCAGGCTTTCCTAGGCTTTGTGAACTTCTACCAAAGATTTATTCAGGACTTCTCTACCAAAGCTCAACCTTTCTTTGACCTAACATGCTCCAAACAAGTCTGGATGTGGAGTAAAAGAGAGCAGGTAGCCTTCGAGGACCTCAAAGCAGTGGTAACCACTGCTCTGGTATTAATGTCTTCTCAGGACTTAGAGCCTTTTCAGATTGAAGTAGACAGCTCAGACTTTGCTACAGGAGCAGTCTTGTCTTAGCAGTCGACGAAGGATGGAAAATGGCATCTCATAGCATTCTACAGTAAATCCTTATTCTCTATGGAATAGAACTATGAAATCCACGACAAGGAAATGCTAGCTATTATCCATGTGTTAGAAGAGTGGAGACACTTCCTAGAAGAAGCGACCTATCTGGTAGAGATCTGGACCAACCACAAGAATCTCGAGTTTTTCGTGACAGCCAAGAAACTTAACTGTTGTCAAGCTCATTGGTCCTTGCATCTGGCTAGGTTTGACTTCCTGCTTCACTACTGTCCCAGATGTACTATGGGCAAACTAGACACATTGTCAAGAAGAGCTGATCACGGAAACGGAGTCTCTGATAACAAAAACATAGTTCTTCTCCGACCAGTGGTTGTGTGTGCCCTGGAAGGGGTGGAACTGACAGGCATAGAACAGAAGATCCTGTCGGACATCTGTAAGGGAAACAAGAATGGAGACTAAGAGAAACCCATAGCTAAGGCAGCACAAGAGCTCCGAAGCTCCCCCAATGAGACAGTACACTCCTTAGAGTAGTTGAACATAGATGACCTGCTCCGGTTCTGAGGGAAAGTATATATGCTGCAAAGCCCAGACCTACACAGACAAATCATAGCCCTTTGCCATGACACCCAGATCATGGAACACTCTAAACGCTGGAAGACACTGGAACTGGTGTCCCAGAACTACTGGTGGCCCTAGATATCTAAGTACATCAGCTAGTATGTAAGTACCTGCAATCTCTGCCTCTGAACAAAACTCTGGCAACACTCTCTAGTTGGTAAGCTCCAACTGCTCTCTGTTCCAGACAAATAGTGGGATACCCTCAGTATCAATTTTGTGGTCAAACTCCTGGAGTCCTCCAGACATGACGCCATCATGACTATCATGGATTCTGTCTCTAAAAGAGTACACTTTGTTCTAATACACACAACGGTCACAGTGGAAGGAGCTGCTAGACTCTTTTTCTACTATATCTGGAAACTCCACAGCCTCCTGAGACGTGTTGCCTCTGACCGCGGACCCTAGTTTGTGGCTTCATTCACAAAGGAACTATATAGACTACTAGGTATATGACTATCCTCCTCCACAGCTTGGCACCCCCAGATGGATGGACAAACAGAGCGCATTAACTAAGAGCTCAACCAGTTCCTCTGCCTATTCGTCAATAAACAACTGGTACGACCTCCTATCCATTGCGGAGTTCCAGCACAACAACTACGTTCACTCTACAATATAGTAATCTCTATTTCTACTGGACATGGGACAAATCCCCCATATAGGCTTTGAGCTGAGACAGAACTCCTCAGGCCTGGAAATGGTCAATGAATTCACAGAGAGGATGAAGTTCACCATAGAAGAAGCCACAGGAAGACATAATGCAGTATTATAATTGAAGGAGGTCTCTAGCCCCCGTTGTCATGACTTGGCAAATTGGCTAAGTCATTATTTCTTTTCTTTTTCTTTTTCTTTTCTTTTATTTTGAATATTGCTTTTCTTTTCTTTTTCTTTTTCTTTTTATTTGTAATATCAACGGACGCACGAGAGCAAGTTGACTCATAGGGAAGCATGGGATAAAAGGACAGGTTAGGGTTACTCTACTTGTACAGAATCTAACGGAAACTCTATTGAGTTCTCTTTGTCAAACGCTGAACAAAGAGCAGTTGGCTTAATTCTGGCACGAAGTTTGGCTCTCTGACACTAGAACTCGATTCCATATCCTGAGCACTGTCTGCCTTGGACCCTGCTCAATCTTATTCTCATCTCTTATTAATCCTCAGTTGCTGATTACCACAATTAGTAACTACCTCCATACATAGCTGGGCCCTTGGCTTAAGGGGACTTGTCAATCAGTTAGAAATTGATGGTGGAAGAGTGGTACCAAGCTCGAGTATCATTTCTAAGACCTGATCTTACAAACGAGTGGTGTTTTACTTGTCTGTTTCTTGGTATAAACCTCATGCTGCGCTCCATCGTGAGTTGGTACACGCAAAGGAGTGACAGTTACCACTAGTGGACTGTCTAGATTAGAGATCTCCCCCATGGAGTGATAGTCTAACCATATTATTAGAGCAGTAGTTGGTAGGGCAGTAGGTGTCTAGCTAGGTGAAGATCTTGCACCCCAGTAGACGTAACTTAAGTAAGATCAAACCACCATTCATTCCGTACCCATCTTGAGATGTTGCTGTTATGTCTCAAGAACAATATAATGCTTTATTGAGCAACCTGCTCAGAAAGAAATGTGCTCTCGCCAAACTGAGGGTAGAATTAGAAGGAAGGAGAGGGAAGTTGTGTCGAAGCTGCAGAGGGTTCAGGTACCTGGCCCGAAATTGCAGGAATAGAAAAGAGAAAGGAAAGGGAGCAGACATACCTCCTAATAAATTTGAAGTTTTAAGGAGTCGAGTAATGCAATGTGGTGTGGAAGAAAGAGTAGTAAGAAGCACAAAAACAGTAGTTGTAAAGTGTTTCAAGTGTGGAGAGAAAGGGTACAAGTGTAGGGAGTGTCCTCTATGAGAAAGAAAGGTGAAAAGGGTGGTGCGCCTGAAGGAGGGAAAAGTACACCAAGGAGAGAGGAGGCTAGCGCGTCCCATTAGGGAAAAGGCACAGGAAGGAGAAAAGAGGGTAAGGAGGGTAGAGAAAGATGAAGTAGCGCGCCCTGTAAAGGAAGAAGCACAGCAACAGTAGAAGAGAAGCTTGATGGAAGAGCTAAGGAAGAGGGCAGAGGAATACTGTGGCAAAGGGGTGCTGGAGGAAACATGGTTCCTAGAACTGGGGTAGTATATCCTGGAAGTAATAGTAACCTACAACTGGTGTAGAGGATATGGAAGGAAAGAAAGTTATGTGGAAGACAACAAGGGCCAGGGAGTGCTCCAGGATAGAACATTTTGGTGTAGATGCAAAGGAGGAAAGGAGCAGAGTGGCGCACAAGCAAGAGACTCGAGAGGCGCACCACAGAAAGGAAAAGCACAGCAAAGGAAGAGAAAGCGGTGTGGCCCAGAAAGGCAAAGGCACAGCAGAGTGGCACACAGTCAGAAGAACCAGAAGGCATAGCAAGAGAGGGGGGTAGACAAAGGGAGGTCAGAAGAACCTTCAGAATGTTGAGAGAAGTGTAGTTAAACATAGGAATAGAAAAAATAGACACATATAAAGGCGTGATGGTTAAAGCGCTCTTGGATAATGGTGTAATGGAAATGTTTATGGATAGACAGATGGCAGCTAGGCATGGGTTCAAGCTACAAAAATTGGAAAGACCAATAGCCGTCAGGAATGTAGACAGCACAAATAATAGCGGAGGGGCCATTACGTACCAAGTAGAGTACAACGTGTTTTACAAAGGCCATGTAGAAAGGATAAGGATGGATGTTTGCGACTTGGGAAAAACAGAGATGATACTAGGGATGCCATAGCTGGCAGCGCATAACCCAGAAATAAATTGGGAAATGGGAGAAGTTAAGATGACAAGATGCCTGCCCCTGTGTGGCGGAAAAGGTTGAAAGAAAGAAAAGGTCAGAATGATGGTGACAGAGGAAGAAGAGAAGATCATCAGATGGGCGATAGACGACAAAGAAGACTGGGAAAGAGAGGAAGAGATAAAAGAGAACCACAGAAAAATTAAGGAAATGGTCCCAAAAAGGTTTTTAAAGTAGAAGAAAGTGTTTGGGAAGGTAGAGTCGGAGAGGATGCCAACCAGGAAAATTTGAGATCATGCAATAGATCTCAAAGAGATGTTCAAACCACGAAAAGGAAAAATCTACCTGTTGTCAAAAAACGAAAGGGAAGAGGTTCAGAACTTTGTGGAAGATCAGTTGAGGAAAGGGTATATCAGACCCTCAAAATCGCCTCAAACGTTGCCTGTGTTCTTTGTAGGCAAAAAGGATAGTAGCAAGCAGATGGTAATGGACTACTGCAACCTAAACAGTCAGACAGTGAAAAACAATTACCCACTACCCTTAATTACAGAACTAATTGATAATATGGGTAGTAAGAAGATTTTCACAAAAATAAACTTAAGGTGGGGGTTCAATAATGTGAGGATAAAGGAGGGGGATAAATGGAAAGGGGCGTTCACAACACACATTGGCTCCTTCGAGCCAATAGTAATGTTTTTCGGGATGATGAATTCGCCAGCAACCTTTCAAGTGATGATGAATGAAATCCTGAGAGACCTAATAAATGAAGGAAAAGTAGTGGCATTTGTTGATGATGTGCTAGTAAAAACAGAAACAGAGGAGGGACACAATGAAATCGTAGAGGAAATACTGAGGAGGTTAGAAGATAACGACTTGTACATCAAGCCGGAAAAATGTGTATGGAAGGCGAGAAAGATAGGATTCCTAGGGGTTGTCATAGCACCTGATGGAATAGAAATGGAAGCAGAGAAAGTAGATGGAGTGCTTAGTTGGCCACAGCCAAAAAACGTGAAAGATGTCAGGAAGTTTTTGGGCCTTGAAAATTATTACAGGAGGTTCATCAAAGATTTCGCTCGAGTAGCTAGGCCAATGAACATGCTTACATGAAAGGATGAGAAGTAGAGGTAGGAGGAAGCATAACAGAAGGCATTTGATGAGTTAAAAAGGATCTTTAGTAGTAGACCAGTACTAGCAGCCCTGGATTTAGACAAGGAATTTAGGGTAGAAGCTGATGCTTCAAACTATGCAACTGGAGGAGTATTATCAATGAAATGCTCAGACGAAAAGTGGAAACCGGTTGCTTTCATTTCCAAATCTCTTAGTGATATAGAAAGAAACTACAAGATACACAACAAAGAAATGTTAGCAGTCTGTCAAGGACAGAATTCCGGAACAACAGAGATATGAAATGATAGATAGAAACTACACTCCGTTCCGGAGTAATGTACTACGTCGGAGAGGAATGTACTTAGTGATAGTAGAAGGAAGGCTCCGGCGAAGAGGCAAGGACGTCGAAGCGGAGAACGACTTATTGAATGACCTTGGCTTCAACTTATGTGTTGCGCCCTGGTCTCCAGTCGTGAGGTTGGTCGCATATTTCAGAGTGATGGGAAGTCGTCAAGACAGAGGTCCTAAGGAGTCAAGTGGAGGAGTCGGAGTGAACAGATGAGATTAGGACCAGATGACGTTAATTTACAGACTGAGGAATTACACTGTAACTACTCAGTACTTATAGGATGTGCAGAATAGGAGGAGAGTAGTCTACTATGCTATCCTACTATTATTAATTTTAGGGGAATTATTAGAAGAAAAAATTACATAATTATCATATTTCCGGGAATATGACACAGTTGTTAGATGTCTAGAAGCATGGAGACACTTCCTGGAGGGAGCAACAATCAAATTTAAGATATGGACGGACCATAAGAATCTCGAATACTTCATAAAAGTGTAGAAGCTAAATCGGAGACAAGCAAGATAGGCTCTATACCTGTCAAGATTCGACTTCACGCTGAAGCATGTAAGGGGACAACCCTAAGATCGCTTAGATAACCTGGTAGGGTTCGCATTAGCTAGTGTTCCCACAGATCCTTGGAGTCCGTGGTCTATAGTTCCCTTCCCTCTAGTTCGGGTCTCCATCACAGTACTACATAGCCATATCTGGTAGTGTAGTTATTATTGTCCTGATGTAGATGTCCATAGCGACTGGCGCACAGACCAGGCTAGTCTAGTATAAGTAGCTAGTGATGTACGGTAGAATACCTTATCTCAACAATAGTTTAAGCTCCTAGGCTATCTATTACTTTGACTTAAGACACCTACCTTACTATATTGCAGTGTGACTGGATGCCTTACTGAGTGTGCCCCTTACAAATAGTTTTGGCTATTGTGTCAGGAAAGCTAACTCCAAGCTGGAATTAAGCCAACTGCTCTTTATCAGCATTAGACAAAGAGAACTTGTTAGAGTCCTCACTGTATTGGGTCTATCTACTTATACTACTTTTAGTTGGTCTGTGCATTCTTTACCTGTGACCCCAACTAAACTTCTGTGACATCATATGCCATAACATGTGATATGACTTTGTTGTGACTAATGTCATATCTTTGTCACAAAGTGTGACATAGCTTTCCCATGCTATTTATAGAAAAATAAATAAAAAGAAAAGAAAAAGAGAAAAAGAGAAATAACTTAAAGAGGCAATTCATGATATATTGAAGGAGTCCTGAACTAGTCTTGAATTGTATTCTTTGACAAAGCTCTATTGACAAAGTATGACATTATCTAAATTATTTATCATTCTGCTCACTGTTCTTAGCTTTGCTTATCACTTTTACATCTTTGTTATTTCTTTAGCAATGCATAGGCTCCAAATTGTAAGACTTTAGCCAAGACAACTTAAATCTCCTCCAAGTCTGAGTTGACAAGGAGAACTCAATAGAGTCCTCATTTATTTCTTGTTGTCACAAACTTCATTCGGCTATATCTCCATCAATTCTTTAACAATTCTCATGGTCTCAATGGTACCCAAAAGCCCTTGAAAAGACCTTTTTATTGATACTGTAAGGACAACTGGAGCAGAGCACTCCAGGAGATTCCTCAGTTAAATTATACTATATGGAATATGTTACAACCTATCTCTAGGAGATTCCTCAGAGAATTAGATGAGGCTCCTGGAGGGAATAATCTGCAATATATATATTACAGTGTCCTCACATCCCTGCTTTTGGTAACCAGGGTCTAAACAATGAAATTGCATAGGAGGTAACAGAGTATGCTTAAAATAATGGGATAAGTTCAAATATTACTATGTAATATTTGATCAGCTGCAGGGTCACTCCAGGGGACTAATATGGGCTCTGGAGTCATGTGTGAGGGGTCCCCTTACAGATACCAGTCATGTCTCAAAGTGATCAATAATGGCTGAGATATTAGACAGATCAACTGGTAACCATCATAGTGTCACAAAAAAGTGACTACTAAATAGTATCATGGAGGTATAACAAAATACCTGTTCAAATGAACTACATAAATAGCTGGACCCTCATTAGCAAGTAGCCTTGCTAACGTTGCCCTTTTGGTG
>Ga0157361_1000377_pt1 | contig 18856 bp, 27 predicted proteins | sample AttlaeALBM2_FD_111481 | JGI IMG/M metagenome (GOLD analysis project Ga0157361, IMG submission 111481) | Fungus gardens microbial communities from leaf cutter ant in Ribeirão Preto, State of São Paulo, Brazil - Atta laevigata ALBM2 | ecosystem: Host-associated > Fungi > Mycelium > Unclassified ...
CCATGTTGCAATTAGCGGCCACACGTTCAGCGTAGTCGACTTCCGAGGGGGGGGAGGAGTCGTCCATTGGGGAGGGAGATGTACTGCGGAGTCCGTTGGTGCTGGTGCGGGACGTCGGGCGTCTGCGTTGTATGTTGTAGGCGTCATCTTCCGGTCTGACTGAGGTAGTGTTGGGGATCATGTTTGCAATGAGGTTATTGAAAGGAGAACAAAAAGTGGGTTTATTCGCTACACTAAACTCGGGCGCTACCAACAGTGTTGGTGGTATGAGTAAAAGAAGCAATGTTGTCTTCCCATGCTCCATCCTTGTAGTAGTAAGTCCAGAAGAAATTAAAAGAAAAAGAAAAAGAAAAAGAAAAAGAAAATAGAAATGACTTAGATGTTTTGCCAAGTTATGACATGACAGAATAACAAAGATGGCATACTTTGTGCCTATCACAGAAAAAACTTTGGTAGAAGGGGTAGCAAGACTGTTCTAAGATAATGTCTGGAAGCTACATGACTTACCAGAAAGCATTATTATGGATAAAGGGGCACAATTTGCAGTGGGAATAATAAAGGAATTGAATCATATGCTAGGAATAGATACAAAACTGTCAACAGCTTACCACCTGCAAACAGATGGACAAACAGAGAGAATGAACCAGAACTTAGAACAATATCTAAGAATGTTCATTGATCATAGATAGGAGCAATGGCCTGACTGGCTAGCAATAGTAGAATTTGCATATAACAATAAGGTGCAAACAAGTACAAAGGTATCTCTGTTCAGGGCAAATAACAAACAAGATCCTCACATAGGATCTGAAATAAGAAAGAAAGGGAAGTTTGAAAAAATAGAAGAATTTGCAACAAGGATGAAAAAAGTACATAAAGAAGCAGAGACAATGTTAAAAAAGAGCCAAGAAGAAATAAGAAAGTACGCAGATAGGAAGAGAAGCAAAGCAGAGGAATACTGAGTAGAGGACTAGGTGCTATTAAGCACAAAAGATCTTAAGTACCAAATGAAAGGAAGATGATCAGAAAAACTAATGAAACAATTTGTTAGACCCTATCAAGTAAAAGCCATAATTTCAGCAAATACAATTGAATTAGATCTACCAAGAACAGTTAAGATATATCCAGTTGTAAATGTCAGTAGAGTACAAAGGTATAAAGATCAGGTAGAAGGCCAGAAAAAGAAGTGGCCAGCACTAGTAATAATTGAAGGAGAAGAAGAATACAAAGTGGAGAAAATATTGAATAAAAAGAAGTTTAGAGAAAAAGATTGGTATTTAGTACAGTAGAAAGGCTATATGGCAGAAGAAGACACCTGGGAACCAAGGGAAAACCTAGGAAACACAGAAGATTTAGTCAGAGAATTTGAGGAAGAATATGAGAAAGAAATCAGACAATTAAAAAGAAAATTGCCAGGGAAGAAAGAAGAGGAGAATTGCTAGGTAGGTATATAGCAAAGATATTGTATGACTGGGATGACAAGAAGTTCAACCAGGAATATTGGAGATGGCTGGAAAGAAATTGGTTGAGATGGAAAGAGAAGAAAAGGCTAGAAAGGATCATTGAAGAAGAGAAAGAAGAAGAAGTTGAAGAAGAAAGGATAGAGAAATAGGACAAAGAATATGAGTTAGGGAACTTACCAGACTCTTACAATGAGTTATAGAAAATTTCTTGGGACAAGAAATCTTAAGAGAAGGGTACTATCATGAGTCACTTTGACCATGACTAAAAAAGATGACATGAACAAGAGTTGAACCAGTAAAGGTGAAACACCTATAATAGTAATAAGGATAAATAGACAAGATATGTATATATAGTTTATGTTAGGAATGTGTGGAGCAGGAACAGAGTGACCTGGAGTGGAGCAGAGTTACTCTGGAGTAGAAGGGAGTTGATAACAAAAATAGGGAATAACCTTGGCCTTAGCTTGTGCACTGTACCTCGATCTTCTGTTGCATATGGTTGTGTATTTCAGGAGGACTGAATTGTTGTCAGAAGTTCAGGAGAGGAGTAGTATATAAATTGATAGGAGTGAGGATAGAACATGTAAAAGACATCAATTTATGAACTAAGGAACTAGGATGTAACTAATGGAGTACTTATACTAAGTCCAGAATAGGAGGAGTACAAGTAACTAGTCTACATCATGATCTTATAGGAGTAGACAACAGGAGTTCAGGAGCGAAATTTAGTAATAATATAAAATATAAAAGAAATTATATTATTAAATGATTATTTTCTGTCATATGACAATAATGCAGTAATGCATTGAATGTCGAAAGATTTAAAATGAACATTAGACTCTATATCTATAGTATAAACAGAATTCTTTGGGGATATCTTGAATATTCTCTTTCTATCTTTAGACTTGAACTAAATAGGACAATATCAGACTAACTCATTCTTAGACATTGACTTGACTTATCACTTTATCACAAAAGGTCACTTACTAATTTGTGATGGATGATTTGATACTTGAATAGTTCAAAAAAGCAAAGTTTAGACAATGACAAAAGAAGTTGTTAAGTCTGAGGTCTAATCCTCAGACAGGGAGTCCTTATATACAGAAAAGTGATGGTCTGTGCACTAGGACAAATCATCACATGCTACTACTTATTGTTCTATATATGGTAGTGCCTTTGTGCTAGAAATAGTGATAACTTAACCTTATGAAGGCTGTCCTTTGTTCTAAGAAAAGAACAAATGACTATTTATGGGTAATTAATGAAATCCATGTGCAAATATTGAGGCCTTTATATCTCCACTAATATTAATTGCCTTGAGATTGTTCTAGGCTCATTCTAAGTAATATGAAGAGGGCTTTTGCTGAGCCTAGAACCAAAGCTTAGATCATGGTGGTTTCTGAGATATTGGCAATTTAATATGTGGTACCATAGTGGTTACCTACTGATTTGCTCAATAGCTCAGCCAATATTGATTGCCTCAAGATATAGCTAGCATTGATCAAAAGGTATTTTCAAGGGCTTTTGGAAGCTGTTAAGACTGTGAGAATTGGTGAAGAATCGATGGAGATATGGCCAAATGAAGTTTGTGACATACTTTTGTTACTAGACTATTACTTAACTAGTCACCTTTAGTTACAAGTAGTATTACTACATTGTCATGTTATTACAGTACCTAGTAAAAATAAATATAGACCAGAAAGAGAAGAGAATGGCAAGTTCTCTCTTTTTGTATTTCTTCCTGTAAATCTCTTGTTATGAGCTATCTCTCCAAGTCATTTTTATTTTATTTTATTTTTCTTTTCATTTATTTTCTATAAATAGCATGATAAAGTCTTGTCATACTTTTGTGACAAATGTGATATTAGGTCACATCACATGTCACAGCACATGATATCACAAAGTTTAGCTGGAAGTGCGAGTAAAGAGTACATAGACTAACTAGAAGTAGTATAAGTGTCATATTCCAGAAATATGATAATTATGTAATTTATTTCTCCTAATAATTCTCCTAAAATTAATAATAGTAGGATAGCATAGTAGACTACTCTCCTCCTATTCCAGACTTTCTATAAGTACTGTATAGTTACAGTGTAATTTCTCAGTCTGTAAATTAATGTCATCTGGTTCTAACACTCTTCCTGTCTACTCCAAATTCCTAGTTCACTTCCTTAAGAAACTCTTCTCTGATGACTTCCCTCTACTCTGAAATATGTGACCACCTCACAACCGGAGACCAGGGCGCAACACATAAGTTGAAGCCAAGGTCGTTCATCAAGTCGTACTCTGCTCTGACGTCCTTCACTTTCCACTGGAGTCTTCTTTGGGATTCATACCATTGCTGAGTAATATTTCTCTCCGACATAGTACACTACTCTGTTCTGGAGTGTACTTTTATCTATTACTTTGCTCCTCTGTCCTCCGCCATTCTGTCCTTAACAATAAGTAGATAGACCCAATATAGCGAGGACTCTAATGAGTTCTCTTTATCTAATGCTGATAAAGAGCAGTTGGCTTAATTCCAGCTCAGAGTTGGCTTTCCTGACATTAGAACTTATTCTCATTACTACCATTCAACCTTGCACCATGCAATCTTGTATTCCACTTACTCTCTTGTCTACTTGCTACCTGTCACAGCGACAGAAAGCCTCTTGGATAGCAGACCCTAGCTGTAAAGGGGTACTACCAGTGAGGAGACACTGGAGAAGAATGCATCACTATTAGCTCAGGATAGTTGTGTGAAGTCCAGACCTGATCAATCTGAGAAGATAGTTAAAGTAACATTTCACTAAATATTCCATACTACTGTGTGCATTGTCACAAGTCCACGCAGAGGATTGACAGTTACTCCTTAAGAGGCTGTCTAGGAACTAGGGGTGTCCTTCTTAGAACCAATATTGTTTTACCCTTGTAGTTAACTGAGTGTAGCTACAATTCTCTCAGACGAAGAAAACTGCACATCCTCATATGAGGAAACTTCTGAAGAAGAAGAAGAATTTTCACCTCTCCCATCACCATTACTTGTTCTGATGTCACAACAACCAAGCACTGCTCCTACTATGGAGCAACTTCTTGTATTTATGCAACAATTGTTAAGACTCTAGACCTCACAGTTGAATATGTGTTTCAACTTGAAGCCTATATCTAACACTTGATATCTTTACACTCCTCACTAGAGGGTCTGGTTAAGGTTTTCAGTGAAGTTATATCGAAAGAGAGATGTCAACAAGACTTTAAGTAGTACCCTTGAGGTTGTTCTAAGACAAATAGGAGTACCGATTTCTCAGAGTAAGGTTTTACAAAGAGAATACAGAAAGAGAGAACTTGCCGTTCCCTTCTCTTTCTGGTCTGTATTTATCCTAACTAGATGTTATGACTACATTACAATATGGTAACACTACTTGTAACTAAAGGTAACTAGTTAAGTGACAGTCCAGTGACAGAAGCCATGAAGGTGACAAGTTGAGTCAAGTGTCTAAAAATGGGTTAGTCCAATGTTATCCCATTTTAGCACAGTCCAAAAATAGAGAAGGAAATAGTCTGAGATTTTTCTGAAGAGTCCTGTCTATACCATGAGTCCATTGTCTATTAGAGTTCTTAGACATTAATACATTATTGCATTGTAATGTTCTCATCTAGCATTGCCAACATCTCGTCTACTAGCCACTCATTATCAGACCATGGCTGAAAATAGTTGTAGTCCCACTCAATGTTCATAATAGCAATAACAGAAGACAATCAATACTTTCCAACAACAACTCCTTACCGTATAAATGACAACCATCACAGCTGCAATACCAGCAGCAACAGCAACACCAGCACCAGTACCAGCACCAGTCATAGTGCCTATCCTAGAGGTAGCACTACCTCCAAAGTTTAGTAGAGAAAGGGGTCAAGTGGTAGGATTCATCAATGCCTGTCACTTATTCATGCAAATGAGAATGGATCAAGTCAAGGATAGGAATAGGATCAGTTAGGTCCTGTCATATGTTCAAGGAGAAGTGGTGGAAATATGGAAGAACAATATTTTGGATGAAATCGCAAATAGAACTTCAGCAGTGCAGACAGTAGAAGAACTGTTTGCAAAAATTAGACAGGAATTTGGAGAGTTTGATGAAGAAAGTAGAAAGGTGGATAAATTAAGAGTATTGGAACAAGGAGAAAAAACAGTGGATGAATATGTGCAGAAATTCAAGAGGGCAGCTAGAAAAAGCAAATATGAAGGAAGAGCCCTGGTGGAGGAATTTGAAAGAGAGTTAAATGAAGTAGTAAGAAGGAGATTGGTGGAGGCAGAAATGCCTCCCACAACAATAACGCAGTGGCAAGAAAGAGCAGTCCAGCTGGACCAAAATATGAAATAGAGCAGAGGAGAGGAGAAGATTTTGGGAGGAAAAGGAGAAAATATGGTGCGTCCAGCAATGGGAAATATGCAGCAACAAGGAGGAGGACAATGACCCTCATGGAGTAATGGAACATATAGGAGAGGTTGGGTTCCAAGTGTCATAACTTGGCAAAATGGCTAAGTTATTTTCTATTTTCCTTTTTGTTTTGTTTTCTTTTATTTAGTTAGATCATTACTAAGGTAAAGCATGGGAAAGCATCATGTGATAGTCACATAGTCACAAAGCATAACATTGGTCACACATTTGGTTATGTCACAAAGTCACAGTCACAGTCACAACATGTGATGAGGTAGACACATAATGGAAATAACATAAGGACCACAGAAGGATATTGCACAGCTATCATAGTAAAATGTATAAGTAGTGTACAAAATCAAATGGGAACTCTATCAAGTTCTCCTTGTCAACTTGGACTTGGAGTGGATTTAAGTCATCTTGGCTAAAGTCTTATACCAAGAGGAGAATAGCAGAATCAAAGAGGGATACCACCAAGGTTGACAGGAGAAAAAAGAGGACTAGGAGCAATGGCAGTAGATAGGGGACAAGGAAGAGGGAATCAAAAGTGTTTCAATTGTGGAGAATTTGGGCACATGGCCCAAAATTGTAATTCAGGAAGAACAGTAGATAGAAGTGGCAGAAGGATTCAAGAAGATAAAGGGGAAGAGTTAAAAGACAGTGGAGGACAGTAGGCTCTCACCTACCCTCCTATAATAAGTACAGTGTTTTGTTGAGTTGCATTATGAATAAAGGACTTGAATCAAATAACACTGAGGGAGTAAGGGAATTAAGATGCACTCTATAGCCTTTAAAAGAAGTGTGGATGAATATAGAAATAGAGAAAGTGGATAATCACAAAAGAGTATCAGTAAAAGCACTGTTAGACAGTAGAGCAACAGGGATGTTTGCAGATAAAAAGTTTGTGAAGAAGAATGGTTTCAAGTTAGAAAAGTTAGAAAGGCCAGTGAGAATTAGGAACATAGATGGAACAGGAAACAAATGGGGATTGGTGACACATGAGATAGAAGTGAACATGTACTATCAAGGACATGTAGAAAGAATGAAGTTGGATGTATGTGACTTAGGAAGGATGGAAGTAATCCTGGGTATACTATGGTTAGTGGCACATAACCCAGAAATAAATTGGGAGACAGGAGAAGTAAAAATGACAAGGTGTCCAATGTTGTATGGAAAGAATAGAAAAAAGAAAGAGAAGCAAGAATTGGGAAAAAGAAAGAAGGAGCAAGAAGAAGAAGAAGAAGATATTAGATGTGCAGCAGACAAAAAGAAAGATTGGAGAAAAGAAAAGGAAATAGAAATTGATCATAGAAAAATTGAGAGGATGGTACCAAAGAAATTTCATAAATGATTGAAAGTATTTAGAAAGGTGGAAAGTAAAAGAATGCCAGTGAGAAAAGTATAGGACTATGCAATAGACTTAAAAGAAGAGTTTAAAGCAGGAAAAGCAAGAGTATATTCCTTTTCCAGAAATGAAAGAGAGAAGGTATAGAAATTTGTAAACAAATACTTGCAAAAGGGGTACATACAACCTTCCAAATCAGAACAAAAATCGCCAGTGTTCTTTGTGGGGAAAAAGGATAGAGGAAGAAGAATAGTTATAGACTATCAAAAACTCAATAGGCAAACAATAAAGAATAACTATCCATTGCTTTTAATTATGGATCTGGTGGACATTATGGGGAGCAAACGAGTGTTCACAAAAATAGATCTATGGTGGGGCTATAATAATATGAGAATTAAGAAAAGAAACAAGTGAAAAGTGGCTTTTACTACACATGTGGGATTGTTTGAACCAGTTATAATGTTTTTCAGAATGACAAATTCACTAGCAACCTTTCAAGCAATGATGAATGAAATTCTGCGAGACTTAATTAACAAAGGAAAAGTAGCAACTTTTGTAGATGATGTACTAGTGAGAATGGAAACAGAAGAAAAACATAATGAAATCATGAAAGAAGTACTAAGAAGATTGGAGGAGAACAATCTATATGTAAAACCAGAGAAGTGCGCATGGAAGGTGAAGAAAATACCATTTTTAGGAGTAGTCATAGGAAAAGGCAAAGTAGAAATGAAAGAGGATAAAGTTGAGAGAGTGTTGAAATGGCCAGTGCCACAATGTGTATGAGATGTCAGAAAGTTCTTGGGCCTAGAAAATTACTATAGGCATTTTATAAAAGACTTTGCAAAAGTAGCATTGTCCTTGAATAAACTGACTAGAAAAGATGAGAAGTGGAAGTGGGAAGAAGATTAACAAAAGGCATTTAAACGATTAAAAGATGTTTTCACAATGAGACCAATTTTGGCAATGCCAGATTTAGACAAAGAGTTTAGAGTGGAAGCAGATGCCTCAAACTTTGCGACTGGAGGAGCTTTGTCAGTAAAGTGTAAAGACAATCTTTGGAGACCTGTGGTATTTATTTCAAAGTTGTTAAACAAAACTGAATGAAATTATAAAATACACAACAAAGAGATGCTAGGGGTTATTAGATGCCTAGAAACTTGGAGACACTTCTTGGAAGGTGCAAAGGAAAAATTTGAAATTTGGACAGATCACAAAAATCTAGAGTACTTCATGACTAGTCAAAACCTGAATTGTAGATAGGCTAGATGGGCTCTGTACTTGTCCAGATTTGACTTTACACTAAAACATATACCAGAAAGTAAGATGGGAAAGACAGATAGCTTGAGTAGGAGAAGCAATTAGGAGAAGGAAAGAGAGAAGGATAACAAGGAAAGAGTGTTGCTGAAACCAGAATAGTTGAAAATAAGAATAGGAGAAGTGATTGTGGAAGGAGTAGATATATTAGAAAAGATTAGGAAATCGGATGCAAAAGATGATGAAGTGATCAAAGCAGTAGAAGAAATGAAGAAGACAGGAGTAAAAATGTTGAGGGATAAGAAGTAGAGAGAGAAAGACAACATTATGTTGAAGGAAAGAAAAGTTTACATGCCTAGAGATGAAGTATTAAGAGTGGAAATAATCAAACTACACCATGATACACATATAGGAGGACATGGAGGGCAATGGAAAACGGTAGAGTTAGTGACAAGGAATTTCTGGTAGCTAGGTATGACCAGAGAAATAAAGAGATATATAGAAGGATACTGTCATAAGTCACCTCGACTATGCATGGACTGGAATCAAACTCTGGACTAATAGGGACTTGTAGAATAAATGGATACAAACAATGCAAGAATGTATAAGTAGTATAGTAGAATGAAGTAAGGACTCTATCGAGTTCTCTTTTAACTCTGAAGAGCTCCCTTAATCCTAACCCAGGATTAAGATCTTAAGTCAGTCGCTGACAGAAGAACTCAATAACCACTACTAGAGCTTAGTTTACCTCGAACCTTGCTCACAAATCTTATTGATTACCTTATCAACTCTCAGCCGACAATCATTATGATCATTAGCTACCTTTATACATAGCTGGGCCCTTGGCTTAAGGGGACTTCTCAGTCAGTTAGGGACTGAGGGAGGAAATTGTACACTAAGTTTAGGTGTATAGTTGAGTTCTGACCTGCCAATTGAACCTGTTAGTTATACTTTCATAGTATAAACCTTGTGCTGTGCTCTATTATGAGTGGTACACGCAGAGGAGTGGCGGTTACTTTTAGAAGGCTGTTTAGAGTAGGGGTTCTCTTCTTAGGGGCAATAGTGTAACCATATTATTAGGGTAGTAGTCAGTAAGACAGTAGATATCTGGCTGGGTGAAGATTTTGCGCCCCAGCAGACATAGCAGTAAATAGTGAGACCCAACACTAAATCTGTACCTCTGAGATATCACCACAATGTCTCAACAACAATATTACAATATCATGAGCAATCTGCTCAAAGAAAAGCATGCCCTTGCTTCACTAAGGGCAAAGTTAGAAGAAAGACAAGAAAGAGAGTGTTGGAAGTGCAGAGGGTTTAGACACCGAGCCCAACACTACAGAAAGGAAGAAGAGAAAAAGGGGAAACCAACTTCCCAAAATAAATTTGAAATTTTAGCGAGTAGAGTAATGAAATATGGAGTGGAATTAAGGAGACAAGAGGCAAAACATAAGGAGTAGAGGGTAGAATGTTATAAGTGCAGAGAAGAGGGGCACAAGTATAGAGAGTGTCCACTATGGGAGAGGAAGAAAAGGGTGGTGTGTGCGGCAAGGCTGCAAAAGGCATACCAATAGAAGGAGCCGGCACGCCCTGTAAAGGGAAAAGTACAGGAAGAAGAAAGAAAGTTGAGGAGGACAAAAAGAGAAGAAGCGGCGCGCATGGCCAAGCCATGAGAAGTGTAGCAAGAGACAGAAAGAGTGTGGAGAAGGAGTCCAGTGCATGTTTTATGACGAAAGGTGCAGGAGCATTGTGGAGAAGGCATTCTGGATGAAGCATGCTTGTTCGAGTTGGGGTGGTATACAGAAGAAGTGATAGTGATGTATATGGAGTGTGAAAGGTGTGAAGGGAAGGGATGTCATGTGGAAGAAAATAGAGAACAGGAAGTGATCAAGGATAGACAGAGGTGGTGTGGATGTCAAGGAAGAAGGGAGAAAAAGGCGGTGCAGCCTAGAGAGGCAAAAGCGTAGCAAAGGAAGGAGTAAAAGAAAAGGACGTTAGGAGAACATTCAAAATCTTAAGAGAAGTATGGTTGAATATAGGAATAGAGAAAGTGAATATGCATGAAGGCATAACAGTAAAGGCACTCTTAGATAGTGGCACCACAGGGATGTTCATGGACAGAGAAATGGCCAAAAGGCATAGTTTCAAGATGACAAAACTAGAGAGGCCTCTAAAGGTAAAGAATGTGGATGGAACAGAGAATAGTGGAGGAAATATCACGCATTAGGTAGAAGTCAATGTTTTCTACAAAAAGCCATGTGGAAAGAATGAGGATGGATGTGTGTAATTTGGGAAAGACAGAGGTGATACTGGAGATGCCTTGGCTACAAGCACATAACCCAGAAATAAATTGGGAAACAGAAGAGGTAAAAATGACAAGATGTCTACCTTTGTGTGGAAAAAATATGGCAGTAAAAGAGGACATAGAACAAAAAAAGAAAATCGGGAAGAGAATAAAAAATATGGAAAAGACAGACAGAGACGAATAGGAATGGACAATGGAAGAAAAGTTCAATAAGGAGATTGAGCTAGACAGAGAGAAAGTAAAGGAGATGGTGCTACAAAAGTTTCACAAGTAGCTAAAAGTATTTGGGAAAGCAGAATCAGAAAGAATGCCGACAAGAAAGCTATGGGACCATGCAATTAATCTGAAAGAGGATTTTATCCCAAAGAAAGAAAGAACATACCTAATGTCAAGGCAAGAGAAAGAAGAAGTACAAGAATTCGTGGAAGAGCAATTGAGGAAAGAGTACATTAGACCTCTAAAATTGCTGCAAATCTCACCAGTGTTCTTTGTGGGGAAAAAGGATGGAAAGAAAAGGATGGTACAAGACTACTAGTACCTCAATAAGGGAACAATTAAGGACAACTACCCTCTGTCTTTAATTTTGGACCTGATCGACACCATAGGAACAAAAAGAGTGTTCACAAAAATGGATTTGCAATGGGGATATAATAATGTACAAGTTAAAAAAGAAGATAAGTGGAAGGTAGCGTTCATGACGCACTTAGGAGTCTATGAACCTATGATTATGTTTTTTGGTCTTACAAATTCACTGGCAACCTTTCAGGCAATAATGAATGACATTTTGAGAGACCTCATAAACACGGGAGAAATAGCAGCATTTATGGATGACATTTTAATAGGAATAGAGGAAGAGGAGAAGCATGACAAAATAGTAGAGGAAGTATTAAGGAGGATAGAGGAAAATGACCTTTGTGTAAAGCTTGAAAAATGTGTATGGAAAGTAAGAGAAATTGACTTCCTAGGGCTAGTAATGGGGTCAGGAGGAATAAAGATGCAGGAAGAGAAAGTAGTAGGAGTATTGGGATGGCCAAGACCAAAGACAGTCAAAGAAGTGCAGAAGTTCTTGGGGTTAGCAAATTATTACAGGCAATTTGTCAAAGATTTTGCTAAAATAGCTAAACCAATGCACAAGTTGGTTAGAAAAGATGAAAAATGGAGCTAGGGAGATGAACAGGAGGAGGCATTCAAATAGTTAAAATGGGTGTTCACAATGCGACCAGTACTAGTAGCACCTGATTTAGATAAGGAAATGAGGGTAGAGGCAAACACGTCAGAATATGCAACAGGAGGAGTGTTATTGATAAAGTGTGAAGATGAGAAGTGGAGGCCAGTAGCTTTTATCTCAAAATCATTAAATGAGACAGAAAGGAATTACAAAATTCACGATAGAGAGATGTTGGTGATAATCAGATGCTTAGATGAGTAGAGACACCTGCTAGAAGGAGCACAAAGAAAATTCAAAATTTAGAGTGACTACAAGAATCTAGAGTACTTTATGAGCAGTCAAAAGTTGAACCATAGACAAGTGAGATGGGCATTGTACCTGTCCAAATTTGACTTCACACTCAAACATATACCAGGATCCAGTATGAGAAGAGCTAACAGTCTAAGTAGACAACTAGACTGGCAAAAAGGGATAGAAAGGGACAATGAAAACAGAACATTGTTAAAGAAAGAGTAGTTAGAGGTTAGAGCAACACAAGTAACAGAAGTAATAATAGATGGAGTGGATCTATTAGAAAAGATAAGAGGATCAGAGGTAAAAGACAATGAGGTTGTCAAAGCAGTGGAAGAAATGAAATGGGTAGAAGTAAAGATGTTGAGAAACAAAGAATAGAGAGAGGAAAATGGACTTATGCTAAGGGATAGAAAGGTATATGTTCCTAGAGATAAGAAATTAAGAGCGGAAGTTATTCAGCTATACCATGACATGCCAGTAGGGGGGCATGGAGGACAGTGGAAAATGACGGAACTGGTCACTAGGAATTTCTGGTGGCCAGGGGTAACGAAAAAAGTTAAGAAGTATATAGAAGGATATGACACATGCCAGAGAAATAAGAATCAAAAAGAGGCACCTGCAGGAAAGTTAATACTGAACACAGTACCAGAGAAACCCTGGACACATATATCAGTGGATTTTATTACGAAACTATTATTAGCACAGGGATATGACAGCATCTTGATAGTATGCAATAGGATGATGAAAATAGCACACTTTGTGCCAACTATGGAAAAAACTTCAGCAGAAGAAGTGGCAAGATTGTTCCTGGATAACGTCTGGAAATTACATGGATTACCAGAAAGTATCATAACAGATAAAAGGGCATAATTTGCAGCAGGGATGATGAAAGAGTTGAATTGAATGCTAGGGATAGATACAAAGTTGTCAACAGCTTACCACCTACAGATGGACAGCCAAACAGAAAGGATAAATCAAGACTTAGAACAATACTTAAGAATGTTCATCGATCATTGACAAGAGCAATAGCCAGATTGGTTAGCGACAGCAGAGTTTGCATATAACAACAAAGTGCAGACAAGTACAAAAGTGTTACTGTTCAGAGCAAATAATGGACGAGATTTACGCATGAGATTCGAAATGAGGAAGAAGAGAAAATTTGAGAAGGCGGAAGAGTTTGCAACGAGAATGAAGAAGGTACATGAGGAAGTAGAAGCAGCACTAAAGAAAAGCCAAGAAGAAATGAGGAAGTACGCCAATAAGAAAAAAAGCGAGGTAGAGGAATACAAAGTAGGGGACTAGGTGCTTTTGAGCATGAAAGATCTCAAATATCAGATGAAAGAAAGACAATCGGAAAAACTGACAGAGCGATTTGTGGGACCTTACCAAGTAAAAGGAATCTCAACAAATGCCATAGAGTTAGATTTGCCAAGAACAGTTAAAATACATCCAGTGGTAAATGTCAGCAGAGTACATAGATATAGAGATCAAGTCAAAGGCCAGAAAAAGGAACAACTAGCACCAGTTATAATCAAAGGAGAAGAAGAATATGAAGTGAAAAAAATATTAAATAAAAAGAAGTTCAGAGGGAAAGATTGGTATTTAGTATGGTGGAAAGGCTATACGGTAGAAAAAGATACTTGGGAACCAAGAGAAAACTTGGGAAATGCAGAGGACTTAGTTAAAGAATTCGAGGAAGAATACAGCAAAATCAGAAGAGTAAAGAAAAGAAGAAATGGGAAAGAAGATAGAAGAGGAGAATTACTGGGTAGGTATATGGCAAAGATGTTATACAGATGGGATGACAAGAGGTTTGATAAAGAGTATTAAGAACAGCTGGAAAGGAATTGGAACAAATGAAAGGGAAAAGAAAAGGGAAGGATTGACAAAGAAGAAGAAGAGGAAGAAGAAATCAAAGGAGGAAGAATAGAGGAATGGAATGAAGAAGATGAAATGGGAAAGATGGGAGATTTATATGATGAGTTATAAAAAATTTTTGGGGCAAAAATTCTTAAGAGAGGGGTACTGTCATGAGTTACCTCGATTATGACTAAAGAAAAATGACATGGACTGGAATCAAACTCTGAACTGATAGGGACTTATAGAATAAATAGATACAAACAGTACAAGAATGTATAAGTAGTATAGCAGAATGAAGCAAGGACTCTATCAAGTTCTTTTCTAACCCTGAAGAGCTCCCTTAATCCTAACCCAGGATTAAGATCTTAAGTCAGTTGCTGACAGATACGACTTTTGCTAGAGAAACAAAAATCACATGGAGCAACTAGCTGGAAAATTAATGTTCAACTCAATATCTGATAAAGCTTGAATGCATATATCAGCAGATTTTATTATGAAATTACCATTAGCACAAGAGTATAATAGTATACTAGTGGTAGTGGATCAGTTCACCAAGATGGCATACTTTATGCCTACAACTGAGAAAAATACAGCTGAGGGGCTAGCAAGGATGTTTAGGGATAATGTGTGGTGGTTACATGGACTACTAGAGAGTATCATTTCAGATAAAGGTCTGCAATTTGTAGCAGGAGTCATGAAAGAGTTGAACAAGCTACTGGGAATCGACACTAAATTGTTAACGGTGTTCCATCCTCAAACTGATGAGCAAACTGAGAGAATAAATCAAGAACTAGAACAGTATCTCAGAATGTTTATTGATTATTGACAGAAACAATCGTCTGAATAGCTGGGAACAGCAGAATTTGTGTACAATAATAAAGTACACTCAGGAACTAAAGTGTCACCTTTCTAGGCAAATAAGGGACAAAACCCTAGAATGGGCTTCAAAGTGAGAAAGAAAAGGAGGTTTAAGAGCGCAGAAAGATTTGTGAAGCAGATGAAGGAAATTCAAGAAGAGGCCAAAGCAGCATTGGTCAAAGCTCAGGAAGATATAAAAAGGTATGTAGATAAGCATAGGTCAGAAGTAGTAGAATATAAAGAGGGGAGTTTAGTACTGCTCAGCATAAAAGATCTTAAATGGCAAATGGTTGGGAGATGATCTGAAAAACTAACAGAACACTATGTAAGGCCTTACAAGATTAAAAGAGTAGTATCTCTAAATGTGGTCAAATTAGAACTACCAAATACTGTTAAGATATATTTGGTAGTTAACATTAGTAGAATAAGGATGTACTCAAAAACAGTATTTGGTAGTTCTAATTTGACCACATTTAGAGATACTACTCTTTTAATCTTGTAAGGCCTTACCAAGTACCAGGACAAAGAATGGAGGAACCAAAACCAGTAATCATTGAAGGAGAAGAGAAATGAGAAGTAGAAAGAATATTGAATAAGAGAAAGGTATGAGGGAAGGATAAATACCTGGTACAATAGAGGGGTTTCACAGCAGAGAACAATATATGGGAAGGAGAGGAAAATTTGGAGAATGCAATGGAGTTAGTAGAGGAATATAAAAGAAAGTATAAGAAGGAAAGGAGGAAAATAAAAAGACAAGAAAAGTACAAAGAGAGGAAGGAATATGGGAGAGGAATGTTCTCTGGAAGGTTTGCAGCAAAGAAGCTATATGGATGGAACGACAAGAGATATGATAGGGAATATTGGAATAGAATGGAAAGGAACTGGAGAAAATGAAAGGAAATAAAACCCTTGGGGCAAAGAAGATTGGAAACAATTGAAGAAGAAGGAGAATATCAAGGGGGAAAGATTGAAGAGTGGAATGAAGAAGATGAAATGGGTAGAATAAGTGATCCTTATGATGAGTTATGAAAAACCTTGAGGACAAGGTACCTTGAGAGGGGGGTGGTATCATAAACTACCTCTTCAAGTCATTTTTATTTTTCTTTTCTTTTCTATTCTATAGATAGCATGGGAAAGTCTTGTCACACTTTGTGATAGGTATGACATCAAAGTCACATAAGGTCACATCACATGTTATAGCACATAATATCACAGAGTTTAGCTAGAAGCACAAGTAAAGAGTGCATAGACCAACTAGAAGTAGTATAATGTCATATTCTAGAAATCTGACAATTATGTAATTTATTTCTCCTAATAATTCTCCTAAAATTATAAATAGTAGAATAGCGTAGTAGACTACTCTCCTCCTATTCCAGACTTCCTATAAGTACTGAGTAGTTACAGTGTATTTCCTCAGTTTGTAAATTAATATCATCTGGTCCTAATACTCTCCCTGTCCACTCTGGTTCTTATTCTACTCTCTTAGGATCTCTGTTCTGACGACTTTCCTCCACTCTGAAATAAGTGACCAACATTACAACTAGAGACCAGGGTGCAACACATAAGTTGAAGCCAAGGTCATTCATCAAAGTCATACTCCACTCTAACATCTTTCCTGTCTGCTGGAGTCTGGTTTTGGTTTCTCCATCATTGTTAAGTATTATCTATTCTCCAAAGTAGTATAGTACATCTCTTCTGGAGTATAATTCTATTTGTAACTCCTTTTCTCTGTCCTCTGTCTGTTTTTGTATTTGACATATAAGTAGATAGACCTAATACAGCAAGGACTCTAATGAGTTCTCTTTGTCTAATGCTGATAAAGAGCAGTTGGCTTAATTCCAGCTTGAAGTTGGCTTTCCTGACATCTCTACTCTGAGGAATCAGTACTCTTTCTTGTCTTAGGACAATCTTGAAAAGTGCTACTCAAAGTCTCATTGATGTTTCTCCTCTGATATAACTTCACTGAAAACCTTAACTAGACCCTCTAATAAGGGACATGAAAATATCAAGTACATATAATCAACTGTGAGGTCTAGAGTCTTACCAATTAAAAGAGAACTTTTTTCTTTATTCAAGTGATATCTGCTCACCAAAGTTGTAGTCACTAACTCTCATTGCTCTATGCTGTGTCATCAACACCCTACTAGCTCTCATTGCCTCACATTGTACTGTATGGAACCCCTATACTCTCATTGCTTTGTGTTGTAGCCAGAACATCATTGTAACCATGGATAGAACATCTACAATATCAAAATCATCAGGTCATACATGGACCACTGAAGATAGTAATCTCATAACTAAGACAGAGAACACTACTTTCTTAGACAGAACCATCATCAACTAGAAATTGATCTTTAATTAATCTATTAGTGAAGGAACAAGAAGAAGACTTGTTCAGAACATCTTGCAATGACATCCTAGTATATGTTCAAGAAACCTATCACTATTTATCAACAACACAGCAAACATCATCCAATCATCTCTATCAAATGAGTTCAACTACCTTTCAATAATCTTCCTTTTCCCAACTTGGACCCAAAACCTCTTCAATAGACCCTGAAACAGAACCAGATATCAAGCCTCTCATCAAACAATTTGAAATACAACAAATAACCTTTGAACAAAACCTCTACCTCAAAATGTCCCAATCAACAAACACAATCTCTCCAAGTCAACAAACACTTCTCTTGACTTCTACAAATCTAGCAGAAATTCTTGGACACAGAATCTTTGGATTGTCATCAAAGAACTCTGACAACTTATTCTATAATGTTGTCACAAACTTCATTCAGACCTATCTCTACCAATTCTTCAATGATTCCAACAGTCTTAACAGCACCCAAAAGCCCTTGAAAATACCTTTTGATTGATACCAGTCACATCTCAAGGCAATTAATATTGGCCAAGATATCAGGCAAATTAGTAGGTAACTACTATGGTACTGTTTATTAAATCACCAATATCTCAAAAACTGCCACAATTGATGCTTTGCTTCTAGGCTCAGAAAAAGCCCTTTTTATACTGCTTAGAATGAGTCTAAAACAATGCCAAGGCAATTAATATTAATGGAGATATGAAGTCCTTAATGTTGTGCACATAGACTTAATCAATTACCCATAGATACTCATTTGCCTTTTATTAGAACAAAGAACAGCCTCCATATGGTTAAGTTATTGCATTCTTAAGCACAAAGGCACTACCATATGTAGGACAATAGGTAGTAGCATGTAATGATCTGTCCTGGTACACAAACCATTACAATTCTGTATATAAGGACTCTTTGTCTGAGGATTAGACCTCAGACTTAACAACATCTCTTGTCACTGTCTAACTTTGCTTATTAAGCCTTTTTAAATAATCACTCTTCAATCACAAATCAAGTAAGTGATTATTTGTGATAAATGTCTTCAGAAAACCTACAATGAATTCATTTGATATCTTAGCAACAAACTCCTCACCAATAATCTACCAAGAGCATTGACCCAAATATGCTCAATCTAACAAATTTGATAGAGACTCAAAGAACTACCAGAAATGAAAAGAAGACTGTTTGCTCTACATGCTTACCTACAATAACAACTTTCTAGATAAACACACTGCTATTATGTTTATGCTTTACCATATAGACAAAAAGGCCCTGGTCTAGAAAACAGAATTCATGGCAGCCCATATTGTTATGAGACCCCCAAAGAGGAAAGAATTTCCCACGCGTTTGGAAACTTGATCGACAACATCAAGTTATACAATGGAGTCAAGCTATAAATATGCGTGGGAACTTAGGTAATCATATCATGTGGCAAGGTCATGTGATTGTAGAATATTCTAGAAGGACATGTGACCGTGGATTAGTAGTAGCATAGCCACGACAGAACTTGTATAAGTAGTCGAGCAATC
>Ga0157361_1000379_pt1 | contig 18713 bp, 16 predicted proteins | sample AttlaeALBM2_FD_111481 | JGI IMG/M metagenome (GOLD analysis project Ga0157361, IMG submission 111481) | Fungus gardens microbial communities from leaf cutter ant in Ribeirão Preto, State of São Paulo, Brazil - Atta laevigata ALBM2 | ecosystem: Host-associated > Fungi > Mycelium > Unclassified ...
ATAAAGTAGCGCTGGTGTATGGCCAGATGAACGAGCCGCCGGGTAACCGTCTGCGCGTAGCACTGACCGGTCTGACCATGGCGGAAAAATTCCGTGATGAAGGCCGTGACGTTCTGCTGTTCATCGACAACATCTACCGTTACACCCTGGCCGGTACTGAAGTATCAGCACTGCTGGGTCGTATGCCATCTGCGGTTGGTTACCAGCCTACGCTGGCCGAAGAGATGGGTGTGTTGCAGGAGCGTATTACCTCCACCAAAACCGGTTCAATCACCTCCGTACAGGCCGTTTACGTCCCTGCGGATGACCTGACTGACCCGTCACCAGCAACTACCTTTGCTCACTTAGACTCAACCGTTACGCTGAGCCGTCAGATCGCCTCTCTGGGTATCTACCCGGCCGTTGACCCGCTGGATTCAACCAGCCGTCAGCTGGATCCACTGATCGTGGGTCAGGAGCACTACGACGTTGCGCGTGGCGTGCAGTCTCTGCTGCAGCGTTACCAGGAACTGAAAGACATCATCGCCATCCTCGGTATGGACGAGCTGTCTGAAGAAGACAAACTGCTGGTGGCACGTGCGCGTAAGATTCAGCGCTTCCTGTCCCAGCCGTTCTTCGTTGCTGAAGTCTTCACCGGTTCTCCGGGTAAATACGTGACGCTGAAAGACACCATCCGTGGCTTTAAAGGCATCATGGAAGGCGAATTCGACCACCTGCCAGAGCAGGCGTTCTACATGGTCGGCGCTATCGAAGAAGCGGTAGAAAAAGCGAAGAAACTGTAATAACGGTTTCCCGGGAGGAGTGGTATGGCTATGACTTATCATCTGGACGTGGTCAGCGCGGAGCAGCAAATGTTCTCCGGTCTGGTGCAGCGTATCCAGGTGTCAGGTAGCGAAGGTGAGCTGGGTATCCATCCTGGTCACGCCCCGCTGCTGACTGCCATCAAGCCTGGTATGATTCGCATCGTGAAACAGCACGGCGAAGAGGAATATATCTACCTCTCTGGCGGCGTGCTGGAAGTACAGCCGGGCAGCACGACCGTTCTGGCCGACACCGCGATCCGCGGTGAAGACCTGGACGAAGCGCGCGCGCTGGAAGCGAAACGTAAAGCAGAAGACCACATGAACAGCAGCCACGGCGACGTGGACTATGCTCAGGCTTCTGCGGAACTGGCGAAAGCTATCGCGAAACTGCGCGTTATCGAGCTGACCAAAAAAGCGATGTAATCAGGCTTTATGCGTCACGAAATGCCAGCCCATTGGGCTGGCATTTTTTTTACCTGCCACACAGAGATATCTGTCGCAAACCGTGCGCTATCAATGCAGGGCGGTCATGAACGGCGATCGCCTGCACAAACTGCCCTCTCCTCTGCATCCGCTAATTTTGTCGCGAGAAAAATGTAGTAATCTCAGGGGCAAACCTTACACTTTCGCAAGCTAAACTGAGTCTGGATAGTTATGTCAACTAACGCAATGAGTGTGGTGATCCTGGCCGCTGGCAAAGGCACCCGTATGTATTCCGATCTGCCTAAAGTGCTGCACGCGCTGGCAGGTAAACCTATGGTTCAGCACGTGATTGATGCCGCTACCGGCCTCGGTGCACAACAGGTGCACCTGGTCTATGGTCACGGTGGTGAGTTGCTGCAGGAGAAACTGGCCCACAACAAGCTGAACTGGGTGCTGCAGGCTGAGCAACTGGGTACGGGGCACGCGATGCAGCAGGCCGCGCCGTTCTTTGCTGATGACGAAGATATTCTGATGCTGTACGGCGATGTGCCGCTGATCTCGCAGCCGACGCTGCAGCGTCTGCGCGAAGCCAAACCGGCGGGCGGCATTGGTCTGCTGACGGTTGTGCTGGATAACCCGACGGGCTACGGCCGCATCGTGCGGGAAAACGGTACGGTGACCGGCATTGTCGAGCAAAAAGATGCGTCCGCTGAACAGCTGAACATTCAGGAGATCAACACCGGTATCCTGATCGCCAATGGCGGCGACCTCAAGCGCTGGCTGGCGCAGCTGAACAACAACAATGCGCAGGGTGAGTTCTATATCACCGACATCATCGCCATGGCCCACCATGAAGGCCGCATCATTAATGCGGTGCATCCCGCCCGCAACACTGAAACTGACGGCGTCAACAATCGCCTGCAGCTGGCCACGCTGGAGCGCGCTTATCAGAGCGAGCAGGCTGAAAAGCTACTGCTGGCGGGCGTCATGCTGCGCGATCCGGCGCGTTTCGATCTGCGCGGTACGCTGCAGCACGGACGTGATGTGGATATCGATACCAATGTGATCATTGAAGGCCACGTAACGCTGGGTAGCCGGGTGAAAATTGGCGCAGGCTGCATCATTAAAAACAGCGTGATTGCCGATGACTGTGAGATCAGCCCTTATTCGGTTATCGAAGACGCTACGCTGGCGGCGGCCTGTACCGTGGGGCCGTTTGCGCGCCTGCGTCCGGGGAGCGAGCTGGCTGAAGAGGCGCACGTGGGTAACTTTGTTGAGATGAAAAAGGCTTCGCTGGGCAAAGGCTCAAAAGCCGGACACCTCTCCTATCTCGGCGATGCGGAGATTGGGGCAGGCGTTAACATCGGCGCCGGCACCATTACCTGCAACTACGATGGCGCGAACAAGTTTAAAACCATCATTGGCGATAACGTGTTTGTGGGATCGGATACGCAGCTGGTGGCACCGGTCACCGTTGCCGCAGGCGCCACCATCGCTGCCGGTACCACGGTAATGAGGGATGTGCCCACAGCGGAGCTGGTCTATAACCGCAAAGAGCAGAATCACAAAGCGGGCTGGCAGCGCCCGGTGAAGAAAAAATAAATTTTAAGGGCCGGCAAAGATCGGCCCGTTTAGCAGTGCCATAACGATATCCCCACTCTCTACAAGGCTCGGGGAACCGGCGTAGCCGGAAATCAGGTCAGATGACAACGCAATGGCCGAAAGCCATGAAGTCAGGAAACTATTATGTGTGGAATTGTTGGTGCAGTAGCGCAGCGTGACATCGCAGAAATTCTGCTGGAAGGCCTGCGTCGTCTTGAGTATCGCGGTTATGACTCCGCCGGTCTGGCGGTGGTTGATCGCCAGGGACACATGACGCGCCTGCGTCGTCTTGGCAAAGTCGCTAACCTGGCGGAAGCCGCAGAAGAGCAGCCGCTGATTGGCGGCACCGGTATCGCGCACACCCGCTGGGCAACGCACGGTGAACCGTCAGAAGCCAATGCGCATCCCCATGTCTCTGAGCACATCATCATTGTGCATAACGGCATCATTGAGAACCACGAGCCGCTGCGCGCGCAGATGATTGAGCGGGGATATCGCTTTGCTTCGGAAACGGACACCGAAGTGGTGGCCCATCTGGTGCACTGGGAGCAGAAACAGGGTGGCACACTGCGCGAAGTGATTTTGCGCGTGATCCCGCAGCTGCGCGGTGCTTATGGCATGGTGATCATGGACAGCCGCGATCCGTCAGTGCTGGTGGCCGCCCGTTCCGGCAGCCCGCTGGTGATTGGCCGTGGCGTGGGTGAGAACTTTATTGCGTCCGATCAGCTGGCACTGCTGCCGGTAACGCGCCGCTTTATCTACCTTGAAGAGGGCGATATTGCTGAGATCACCCGCCGCGAAGTAACGATTATCGATCGCGATGGCAAACAGGCGCAGCGCGCAGAGATTGAATCTACCGCGCAGTATGATGCCGGTGATAAAGGTATCTATCGCCACTACATGCAGAAAGAGATCTACGAGCAGCCGAACGCCATCAAGAACACCCTGGCCGGCCGCTTCCACGATGGCATTGTGGATCTCAGCGAACTGGGTGAGCATGCCGAAGCGCTGCTGAGCAAAGTGGAGCACATCCAGATTATCGCCTGCGGGACGTCATACAACTCGGGCATGGTCTCACGCTACTGGTTTGAATCGCTGGCAAACATTCCGTGTGACGTGGAGATCGCCTCTGAATTCCGCTATCGCAAATCCGCAGTACGTAAAAATAGCCTGCTGATTACGCTGTCGCAGTCCGGTGAAACGGCCGATACGCTGGCGGCCCTGCGTCTGTCAAAAGAGCTGGGGTATCTGGGCTCGCTGGCTATCTGCAACGTGGCGGGCTCATCGCTGGTGCGCGAATCGGATCTGGCGCTGATGACCAAAGCGGGCACGGAAATTGGCGTGGCGTCGACCAAAGCCTTCACCACTCAGCTCACCGTGCTGTTGATGCTGGTGGCAAAACTGGGCCGTCTGCACGGCATGAAGCCGGAAACCGAGCACGATATCGTGCACGCGTTACAGGCGCTGCCAAGCCGTATCGAGCAGATGCTGGCGCAGGACAAAGTGATTGAGAGCCTCGCCGAAGGCTTCTCTGACAAGCATCATGCGCTGTTCCTTGGCCGTGGCGATCAATATCCGATTGCAATGGAAGGCGCGCTGAAGCTGAAAGAGATCTCCTACATCCACGCTGAAGCGTACGCCGCGGGCGAGCTGAAGCACGGCCCGCTGGCGCTGATTGATGCTGACATGCCGGTGATTGTGGTCGCGCCGAATAACGAACTGCTGGAGAAGCTGAAATCCAATATTGAAGAGGTACGCGCACGCGGCGGTCTGCTGTATGTGTTTGCCGATCAGGATGCCGGTTTCAGTGACAGCGACGGGATGAAAATCATCCCGCTGCCGCACGTGGAAGAGGCGATTGCGCCAATCTTCTACACCGTGCCGCTGCAGCTGCTGTCGTATCACGTGGCGCTGATTAAGGGCACCGACGTTGACCAGCCACGTAACCTGGCAAAATCAGTAACGGTCGAATAATTCGTCCTCAGGGCGGGCCTGCAACGGGCTCGCCTGCTTTTTCACCAGTGTCATATAACTGTCACAATTCGTACATTTCACTGTCATCAAACTGTCCTATTTTCCCTCCAGCAGCAATCACTGACTCTTACTAAAAAGGCATCGAGCCTGATTTTTAAATCCCCTGGAGGGAACATGACACTGATGCGTAGCACCGTAGCCCGAATCCTCGCCGCCACCTTCGCTGTTAGCGCGGTATCTGCATTCGCAGCCACCGATCTCACAGGCGCAGGCGGGACATTCCCGGCACCGGTTTATGCCAAGTGGGCAGCAGAGTACCAGCAAGCCACCGGTAGCAAAATTAACTATCAGGGTATTGGTTCTTCGGGCGGCGTGAAGCAAATCATTGCCAAAACCGTTGACTTCGGTGCGTCCGATGCGCCGATGAAAGATGAAGATCTGCAGAAAAATGGCCTGTTCCAGTTCCCTACCGTCATTGGTGGTGTGGTGCTGGCGGTGAACATCCCTGGCGTGAAATCCGGTGAGCTGACGCTCGACGGTAAGACCGTGGGCGATATCTACCTGGGCACCATCAAAAAGTGGAATGACCCGGCAATCACTAAGCTGAACCCGGGCGTAAAGCTGCCTGATTCCAACATCAACGTGGTGCGCCGCGCGGATGGTTCCGGTACCTCCTTCGTCTTCACCAGCTATCTGGCGAAGGTGAATGAAGAGTGGAACAGCAAAATCGGTAAAGGCAATACCGTGAACTGGCCAACCGGCCTGGGCGGTAAAGGCAACGACGGCGTGGCGGCCTTTGTTCAGCGCCTGCCAGGTTCGATTGGCTACGTTGAGTACGCTTACGCCAAGCAGAACAACCTGACCTACACCAAACTGATGGACGCAGATGGCAAGCCGGTGGCACCAAGCGAAGCCAGCTTTGCCAACGCGGCTAAAGGCGCAGACTGGAGCAAATCTTTTGCTCAGGACCTGACCTTCCAGAAGGGCAACGACGCATGGCCAATCACCTCTACCACCTTCATCCTGATCTACAAAGATCAGGCGAACGCGGAGAAGGGCAGCGAAGTGCTGAAGTTCTTTGACTGGGCTTACAAAGGCGGCAGCAAAACCGCAACCGCGCTGGATTACGCCGCGCTGCCTGAGAGCGTAGCGGATCAGATTCGTGCCGCCTGGAAAGCCAACATCAAAGACAGCTCCGGTAAAGCGCTGTACCAGTAAGTGAACCACCTGGCCTGCGACTGCAGCGGGCCAATCTGAGGGGCGGCGCTATCGCCGCCCTGATTACCTTCTGAGAACGAGAATTCTATGGCTGCTACTAAGCCGACGTTTAAAGCACCGGGCAAGCAAGGCGACATGATCTTCGGCGCGCTGGTAAAGCTATCTGCGCTGATTGTGTTACTGCTGCTGGGTGGCATTATCGTCTCCCTGATTTTCTCCTCCTGGCCGAGCATCCAGAAGTTTGGACTCTCCTTCCTGTGGACCAAAACCTGGGATGCGCCAAATGAAGAATTTGGTGCGCTGGTGCCGATCTACGGCACCCTCGTGACCTCGCTAATTGCCTTGATCATCGCAGTGCCGGTGAGCTTTGGTATTGCCCTATTCCTGACCGAGCTGGCACCCGGCTGGCTGCGCCGTCCCCTGGGAACCGCCATCGAACTGCTGGCAGCCATTCCCAGCATCGTTTACGGCATGTGGGGACTGTTTATCTTTGCCCCGCTGTTTGCCGAATATTTCCAGACGCCGGTGGGCGATGTACTGGCTAACGTGCCAATTGTTGGCTCACTGTTCTCCGGCCCGGCATTCGGTATCGGTATTCTGGCGGCCGGGGTGATCCTCGCCATCATGATCATCCCGTACATTGCCTCGGTGATGCGTGACGTGTTTGAACAAACCCCGGTAATGATGAAAGAGTCGGCCTACGGCATCGGCTGCACCACCTGGGAGGTGATCTGGCGCATCGTGCTGCCGTTCACCAAAAACGGGGTGATTGGCGGCGTGATGCTCGGACTTGGCCGCGCGCTGGGGGAGACCATGGCAGTGACCTTTATTATCGGTAATACCTACCAGCTCGACAGCGCCTCGCTGTTTATGCCGGGTAACAGCATCACCTCCGCGCTGGCGAACGAATTTGCTGAAGCCGAGTCGGGCGTGCACGTGGCAGCGCTGATGGAGCTGGGGCTGATCCTGTTCGTGATTACTTTTATCGTACTGGCGATCTCCAAACTGATGATCCTGCGTCTGGCGAAGAGTGAAGGAGCCCGTTCATGACAGCAATTGAAATGCAGGCGCGCGCTGAGCTGGCGGCTTCACGCCGTAAAATGCAGGCGTGGCGCAGCACCAAAAATAAAATTGCCCTGACGTTATCCCTGCTGACCATGGCATTTGGCCTGTTCTGGCTGATCTGGATTCTGTTCACCACGGTAACCAAAGGGATCGATGGCCTGAGCTGGTCGCTGTTCACAGAGTCAACGCCGCCGCCGAATACCGCTGGCGGCGGGCTGGCGAACGCGCTGGCGGGCAGCGGCCTGCTGATCTTCTGGTCCACCTTCTTCGGTACGCCGCTGGGCATCATGGCCGGTATCTATCTGGCCGAGTACGGACGTAAGCACTGGCTGGCGGAAGTGATTCGTTTCATCAACGACATTCTGCTGTCGGCTCCGTCGATTGTGGTTGGCCTGTTTGTTTACACCATCGTGGTGTCGCAGATGCAGCACTTCTCCGGCTGGGCCGGCGTAGTGGCACTGGCTCTGCTGCAGGTGCCTATCGTGATCCGCACTACCGAAAACATGCTGCGTCTGGTACCGGACAGCATGCGTGAAGCCGCGTACGCGCTGGGCACGCCGAAGTGGAAGATGATCTCCGCTATCACGCTGAAAGCCTCGGTCTCTGGCATTATCACCGGCGTACTGCTGGCGATTGCGCGCATTGCCGGTGAAACGGCACCGCTGCTGTTTACCGCGCTGTCGAACCAGTTCTGGAGCACCGACATGATGCAGCCTATCGCTAACCTGCCGGTGACCATCTTTAAATTCGCCATGAGCCCCTTTGCCGAGTGGCAGAGCCTGGCGTGGGCGGGCGTACTGATTATTACGGTGTGCGTGCTGCTGCTGAACATCGTAGCGCGCGTCGTTTTCGCCAAAGGCAAACATTAATTTTCCGGCGCGGCTTCGGCGGCGCTGCACATGAGAGATGAGCAATGAGTATGGCAAACACGGCTGCCGGCAAAATCCAGGTGCGTAATCTGAACTTCTATTACGGTAAGTTCCACGCGCTGAAAAACATCAATCTGGATATCGCAAAAAACCAGGTGACGGCATTTATCGGCCCGTCCGGCTGCGGCAAATCAACCCTGCTGCGCACCTTTAACAAAATGTATTCGCTCTATCCGGAGCAGCGCGCGGAAGGCGACATTCTGCTGGATGGCGATAACATTCTGGCCTCGCATCAGGATATCGCCCTGCTGCGCGCCCGCGTCGGCATGGTGTTCCAGAAGCCGACGCCGTTCCCGATGTCGATTTACGACAATATCGCCTTTGGCGTGCGTCTGTTTGAGAAGCTATCGCGCGCGGATATGGATGAGCGCGTGCAGTGGGCGCTGACCAAAGCGGCGCTGTGGAATGAAACCAAAGACAAGCTGCATCAGAGCGGTTACAGTCTCTCCGGCGGTCAGCAGCAGCGCCTGTGCATCGCGCGCGGCATCGCGATTCGTCCGGAAGTACTGCTGCTGGATGAGCCTTGCTCGGCGCTGGATCCTATCTCAACCGGCCGCATTGAAGAGCTGATCACCGAGCTGAAGCAGGATTACACCGTGGTGATCGTGACGCACAATATGCAGCAGGCGGCGCGCTGTTCTGACCACACGGCCTTTATGTATCTGGGCGAGCTGATTGAGTTCAGCGATACCGACACACTGTTTACCAAGCCCGCACAGAAACAAACTGAAGATTACATCACCGGTCGTTACGGCTGATTCAGGAGACGCACATGGATAATTTAAATCTGAACAAACACATCTCCGGTCAGTTTAATGCCGAGCTGGAGCACATTCGCACCCAGGTGATGATCATGGGTGGCATGGTGGAGCAGCAGCTTACTGATGCGATCACCGCCATGCACAATCAGGACGCTGAGCTGGCGCGCCGCGTAATTGATGGCGACCAGAAGGTCAACATGATGGAAGTGGAGATTGATGAAGCCTGCGTGCGCATCATCGCCAAACGTCAGCCCACCGCCAGCGATTTGCGCCTGGTGATGGCGATCATCAAAGCCATCTCTGAGCTGGAGCGTATCGGCGATGTGGCGGAGAAGATTAGCCGCACCGCGCTGGAGAAGTTCGGTCAGCAGCATTTACCGCTGCTGGTGAGCCTTGAATCCCTTGGCCACCACACCGTGCAGATGCTGCATGACGTACTGGATGCCTTTGCGCGCATGGATCTTAATGAAGCCATTAACATCTACCGCGAAGATAAGAAGGTGGATAAAGAGTACGAAGGCATTGTGCGCCAGCTGATGACCTACATGATGGAAGATCCGCGCACCATCCCCAGCGTACTGACCGCGCTGTTCTGCGCGCGCGCGATTGAGCGTATTGGCGATCGCTGCCAGAACATCTGCGAAATCATCTTCTATTTCGTAAAAGGACAGGATTTTCGTCACGTTGGCGGAGACAGGCTGGATGAACTGCTGTCCGGCGATGACGGCAGCAATAAACCCTCCTGATCGCCGCTGCGGCTGCCTGTTACCTCTGTGGCTAACCGGCAGCCGTTGCGATTTGTGCCTGTTCTCCGCGTTAGCCTCTCTTTATACTTGGCGCACTTTTTTCTGCCAGGTGCTGTGATATGTCCTCTGCAACCCCCAAAAAAACTGCTGTGACGCCGGCGAAAGCGATGCTGGCGGCCATCAGCGGCTACGCCATGGATGGATTTGACCTGCTGATTCTCGGCTTTATGTTACCGGCAATCAGCGTATCGCTGGCGCTCGATCCCTCTCAGGCCGGTTCGCTGGTCACCTGGACGCTGATTGGCGCGGTGATCGGCGGCATCGTGTTTGGCCATCTCAGCGATCGTTTTGGCCGTATCCGTATTCTGACTATCACTATTTTAATGTTCTCACTGTTTACCGGGCTGTGCGCCGTGGCGCAGGGTTACTGGGATCTGCTGGCTTACCGCACGCTGGCCGGCATGGGGCTGGGCGGTGAGTTTGGAATCGGCATGGCGCTGATCGCCGAAGCCTGGCCGCAAGAGAAGCGCAACCGCGCCTCAGCGTGGGTTGGTATCGGCTGGCAGCTTGGTGTGCTGCTGGCGGCATTTATCACGCCGCCGCTGCTGAGCGTGATTGGCTGGCGCGGCATGTTCCTTGTTGGTCTGCTGCCGGCGCTGGTGTCGTTTGTCATTCGCCGCAGCATGGGCGAGCCGGAGGGCTTTACCCGCGTGGCAGAGAAAACGCCGCAGCTGTCGTTTACCGCGCGTATCAGGCTGCTGTTTGCCGATCGCGCCACCAGCAAAGCCAGCCTGGGTATTTTTATTCTCTGTTCGGTACAGAATTTTGGTTACTACGGCCTGATGATCTGGATGCCGAGCTACTTATCCTCCAGCTTCGGCTTTAGCCTGACCAAATCCGGCCTGTGGACGGCTGTCACGGTGGTCGGCATGACGTTCGGTATCTGGCTGTTCGGCGTGCTGGCGGACCGCTTTGCGCGCTGGAAAATCTTCCTGCTGTATCAGTTCGGCGCGGTAGCGATGGTGGTGGTGTACGCGCAGCTGCGCGATCCCACAGTGATGCTGTTTACCGGTGCGATTATGGGGATGTTCGTTAACGGCATGATTGGCGGCTACGGCGCGCTGATCTCTGACACGTTCCCGCCGCAGGCGCGCGCCACAGCGCAGAACGTGTTGTTCAATCTGGGACGCGGCGTGGGCGGCTTTGGCCCGCTGGTGATCGGTATGCTGGCAGCAAATATTTCGTTTACCGCGGCGATTACGCTGCTGGCGTTGATTTATCTGCTGGATATCGTTGCCACGCTGTTCCTGCTGCCGAAGAAGCAGGGCAACGAAGATTCACTGGGCGCGATTGGCTGAGGTTGTTGCCTGGATCCGGTGCGCATGCATGCGCACCCTACATAACACGATGCGCAATCCTGTAGGATCGGCATTTATGCCGAGCGGGTTAAATCCCAGCCACGCGCCTGCCACAGATCTGGCAACTGCGCCATATCGTCAAAACGCGTCACCAGCGGGTGGTCGATCACCGGATTATGCGCATCGGCGCAGTAATAAAACACCGGAATCCCCGCTGCAATCCCGGCACGCGCGCCCGCTTCAGAATCATCTACCAGAATGCACTTCTCAATCGGTACCTGCATCTGCTCTGCCGCGTGGTACATCAGCTCTGGATCGGGCTTCCAGTGGTTGATGTCGTAACCGCTGTACAGCCGGCCCTCAAGGTGCGGCAGCATGCCGGTTAATCCCAGCGAATGCTGCATCTTCTTCACCGTTCCATTCGACACCACGCACATCGGAACCTTAACGCACTCAACCAGCGTTTTCGCGCCGGCAATCGGCTGCAGCTCGAGATCAAACAGCCGCGCCACTTCCGCACGATAGGCTACCTCTACCTCTTCCAGCGGCAGCTCAACCTGGTGCTGCGCCATCACATCGCGGATGATGTCGTAAAGCTTCACCCCTTTATACTGTTCAAACATCTGCTGCAGCGAGAGCTCGATACCGTAGCGGGCAAAGGTGTTGACGTAGGATTGCGTACAGATCATCTCGCTATCGACCAGCGTGCCGTCGCAATCAAAAAAAATACATTCAACTGACATCGTGCATCATCCTTTTAGTAAACAATCAGCTGTCACTCTAGCGCACTGAGCGCAGAAAGCGACCCCGGGCAACCGGTTGCGAAAAATCCGTGTTTTGCCGCGCCAAAGCCTATAGGATACGCGGCGATAAATTTTTCATCGGAATAGCGAAATGACAAATCAGGGCCTTTTGCAGCGTATCTTCAGGCTGCAGGAACACGGTACCACGGTGCGCACCGAGGTGATTGCCGGTTTCACCACCTTCCTGACGATGGTGTACATCGTTTTTGTTAACCCGCAGATTCTGGGCGTGGCGGGCATGGATACTCAGGCGGTGTTTGTCACCACCTGTTTGATTGCGGCGTTTGGCAGCATCCTGATGGGGCTGGTGGCCAATCTTCCCGTGGCGCTGGCTCCTGCGATGGGCCTTAATGCCTTCTTCGCCTTCGTGGTGGTTGGCGCAATGGGCTACTCCTGGCAGGTTGGTATGGGTGCCATCTTCTGGGGCGCGCTTGGCCTGCTGATCCTGACGCTATTGCGTGTGCGTTACTGGATGATTGCCAATATTCCGCTTAGCCTGCGGGTTGGTATTACTGCGGGTATCGGCCTGTTCATCGCTATGATGGGGCTGAAAAATGCCGGGATTATTGTGCCAAACGCCGACACCATTGTGACGGTAGGCAATCTGGCTTCGCACAGCGTGCTGCTGGGTGCGCTTGGCTTCTTCATCATCGCGATTCTGGCCTCACGCAACATCCACGCCGCGGTGCTGGTCTCGATTGTCGTCACCACGGCGATTGGCCTGCTGACGGGTGACGTGAAATTCACCGGCGTGTTTGCGGCGCCGCCGGCGATTACCACGGTGGTCGGCCAGGTGGATATCAAAGGGGCATTTAACATCAGTATGGCCGGGGTGATCTTCTCCTTTATGCTGGTGAATCTGTTTGACTCCTCCGGCACGCTGATTGGCGTGACCGATAAAGCCGGGCTGACCGACGAAAAGGGCACCTTCCCGCGTATGAAGCAGGCGCTGTATGTCGACAGCATCAGTTCGGTTACCGGTTCACTGGCGGGTACATCGTCGGTTACCGCCTATATCGAAAGCTCATCCGGTGTGGCAATTGGCGGGCGCACCGGGCTGATGGCGGTAGTCACCGGTATTTTGTTCCTGCTGGTGATGTTCCTGTCACCACTGGCGGCGATGGTGCCCGCTTACGCGGCGGCAGGTGCGCTGATCTACGTTGGTGTTTTGATGACCGCTTCGCTGTCGCGCGTGCGCTGGGATGATCTCACTGAAGCTGTGCCTGCGTTTGTCACGGCCGCGATGATGCCGTTCAGCTTCTCCATCACAGAGGGGATCGCGCTGGGCTTTATCTCTTACTGCGTCATGAAGCTGGGAACCGGTCGCTGGCGTGAAATCAGCCCGTGCGTGGTGGTGGTGGCGCTGCTGTTTGTACTGAAGATTGCGTTTATCGACGCGCACTAAACAGAACAGGCCGCGTTTGCGGCCTGTTTTCTCAGGGATGTCCCATCTCCGGGGCGCTGAGGGTACGCTCACCAGGCAGGCTGGTAAGCCGTAGCGTACGCGGACCGATATTGGGTTTGCTCATCTCGACATCGCGCAGTGCCTGCCACTGCTGCTGCGCATCAATCTCCCACAGCCGCAATCGCTCACTGCCTGGCGATAGCGCGCATGACCATACCAGCGTCGGTTCGGCATCGCATACGGCCTGGATATCGGGATACACGCTGGAACGCAGGCGACCGGCAGCCGGGTGCAGGCGCAGCGAATTGCTGCTCTCCGCCGTGCCCGTCAGCTTAAGGATGCTCTGGCGCAGCGTCCAGATCTGCGTTACCGCCTCCATAAAATCCTGCTGCGCATTGATCCAGGCTTTCTCACCCGAGGAGAGATCCTGCGTCAGGGCATCCTGTGCCTGACGGCTATGCGCGCGCACAATTTCCATGTCCAGCCCGGCGCGTCCTCCCTCTTCCGCCAGCAGTACGCCAACCATATTGCCGGCATAGGCGATACTGAAATCGGGCAGGTGGGGATCGGCAAAGCAGGGGCGGCCGCTGCTGCTGGCAATCAGCGCGGGAAGTTCACGAATGCCGTAAACCCGCAGCATCAGTTGCGCCAGCAGTTCGCGCGCGGCAAGAAAACGTCCACGGCGCTTATCGGGCAAGCGTCCGGCGCTGTTAATCACATCCTGTGGCACCCGTGTTGTCTCAGAGGAGAGGGGCGGGTTACCCATCCAACGAACAAAATGACTAGCCATCTGTCGCTCCGTGAAAATGGTCGGATAATCATCAACCGCATTGTAAGAATTTTCTCATCAGTTTGCATCCGGCTTAGAGGGAAAGGGGATAAATTCAGATAACGCCGAAAAAGTGATAATTCTGCATGTTGTATTAGCATATGAAGCTTTTGCATGTTCATGCCGGATAGGGTGATGAAGCGGCCGTTGTGGTGTAGGATTTGGGCGGTAAAAAAAGCACCTCGAAGTGCATAAACGATTATTCACCCATCTGCCAATCGTGCGCATCGCAAACTATGCACGTCGGAGTTGTTATGTCAGTTACCTCGCCTGTTCGCCAGGAATCGATCTCGCTTGATGAATTTCGTCACGGCATGCGCCGTCTTACCGCCGGTGTTTCGCTGGTAACCACCGAATATCAGGGCGAAAAGCTGGGATTAATCGCCACCTCGGTGAGCTCGCTGGCCGCCGAGCCACCCAGCCTGCTGGTGTGCGTTAACCGCAGTGCATCCAGCCACGATGCATTTTTACAGGCAGGCCATTTTGCCGTAAACGTGCTGCGCGAACAGCATGACGATCTCTGCGCGCAGTTCAGTCAGTCCACGCGCCGCGATGAACGCTTTGGCAGTGGCGAATGGCATACGCTGAATACCGGTGCCCCGGTGCTGGCGGATGCGCTGGTAAGCTTTGACTGTCGGCTGGAGAAGGTTGTGGAGTGGAACACACACAGCGTGCTGCTGGCGCGTATTGTCGGCATTGCCCTGCCGGGCGAAGCGGCAGCACCGATGATCTACTTCAACAGCGGTTTTCACTCGCTGGGATAAGCGTAAGCGCGTCGTGCCGCGGCACGACGCGACGGAATCAGGCAAATTTGCCGGCTTCTTCAAAGCTCAGGCGCGGTAAACGCGGATGCAGTTTGCTGGCTTCACCGTAGCCCAGATTGATCAACAGGTTAACCTGCCATTTGCTGTCGCTAAAGAAGGCGTCGTTGACTTTGGCCGGATCGAAACCGGACATCGGGCCGGCATCCAGTCCCAGCGATCGTGCCGCCAGAATCAGATAGCCCGCCTGCAGGCTGCTGTTGCGAAACGCGGTCTCTTTGGCCAGATCCGGGCTGCTGGTGAACCAGCTACGCGCATCGCCGTGCGGAAACAGTCTTGGCAGCGCTTCGTAGAACGCCGGATCCCACGCCACAATCACCGTCGCCGGTGCCGCCATGGTTTTATCCACATTGCCCGAGGAGAGCGCCGGTTTCAGCTTCTCTTTGCCTTCCTGTGACGTGACGAACACGAAGCGGCCCGGCGAACAGTTCGCCGAAGTCGGGCCCAGTGCGGTCAGCGCGTAGAGCTGCTTCAGTACGTCCTGAGAAATTGGCTTGTCCTGCCAGTAGCTGTGGGTGCGGGCTTCATTAAACAGCGCATTCAGCGCCACGCTGTCGAGCGGTGTACTCATGTTTCTCTCCTGTTCAGGTACAAACCGTACCTGATGTTTAGCATGAATAGTGGATGCGGCCGCTGCGCTTTAGCAACGACCATCAACCGTTATACGGCAAAGGAGAGGGGGAGCCAAATAACAAAGATGTATGTTTACAACGACCCCGGTGCGCATAAATGCGCACCCTACAGAACCGCAGAGATTCCTGTAGGGTGGCCATTAATGGCCATCTGAGATGTTTAGAACGTCCGATACAGACTCGCGGAGATCTCTGTAGGGTCGCCATTAAAGGCGACCTGAGAAAGATGCTATTTACCAATACAGAAACTGGAGAAAATCCTGCCCAGCAGATCGTCAGAGGTAAATTCGCCGGTGATTTCGCTCAGTGCCTGCTGTGCGAGACGCAGCTCTTCGGCCAGCAGTTCGCCGGCCCAGGCGCCCAGCAGCTGATCTTTGCCCTGCTGCAAGTGCGTAGCGGCCAGCTCCAGCGCCTGCAGATGACGGCGACGCGCAAGGAAACCGCCCTCCATATTGCCGGCAAAGCCCATGCTCTGTTTCAGATGGTCGCGCAGCGCGTCCACGCCCTCTCCGGTACGCGCGGAGAGGCGAATCAGTGAGTGGCCATTTACTTCTGTCAGGCCCAGCGTCTCGCTGGTCATATCGGCTTTATTACGCACCACGGTAATGGGCAGTTCGGCCGGTAAACGCGCCACAAAGTCGGGCCAGATAGCGGCGGCTTCGGTGGCATCGGTGGTAGTGCCATCAACCATAAACAGCACGCGATCGGCCTGTTCAATCTCCTGCCACGCGCGCTCAATACCGATACGCTCGACTTCGTCACTGGCTTCACGCAGGCCGGCGGTATCGATAATGTGCAGCGGCATACCGTCGATATGAATATGTTCGCGCAGGACGTCACGCGTGGTGCCGGCAATATCGGTGACGATAGCGGCTTCACGACCCGCCAGCGCATTCAGCAGGCTCGATTTGCCCGCATTCGGGCGGCCAGCAATCACGACCTTCATCCCTTCACGCAGCAGGCTGCCCTGGCGCGCTTCGGCACGTACGCCATTCAGGTCACCGATCACCGCATTAAGCTGCGCTTCAATTTTACCGTCAGACAGGAAGTCGATCTCCTCATCCGGGAAGTCGATAGCGGCTTCCACATAGATACGCAGGTGAGTAAGTGCTTCCACCAGCGCATTAACGCGCATGGAAAACGCGCCCTGCAGCGAATTGACAGCGGAGCGGGCTGCCTGCTCAGAGCTGGCGTCGATCAGGTCGGCAATCGCTTCAGCCTGGGCGAGGTCAAGCTTATCGTTCAGGAAAGCGCGTTCAGAAAACTCACCTGGCTGGGCAATGCGCACGCCGGGCAGCGCGACAATGCGCTTCAGCAGCAGATCAAGGATCACCGGGCCGCCGTGTCCCTGCAGCTCCAGCACATCTTCGCCGGTAAAGGAGTTCGGTCCGGGAAACCACAGCGCAATACCCTGATCCAGCACGCTGCCATCGGCATCGCTGAATGGCACATAGTCGGCATAGCGGGGTTTCGGCAGCTTGCCTAAAACAGCCTGCGCCACCTCTGCTGCTTTGGCGCCGGAGATACGCAGAATGCCAACGCCACCGCGGCCGGGCGGCGTTGCCTGGGCGATGATCGTGTCGCTGTGGCTCATAATTCACCTTATCGTCACACAAAAAAACAGGGCGACATAAATGTCGCCCCTTGATTATACGTCCTGCTCAGCGGAGCGGGGCGTTACGCTTTCTTCTTGTCGCGGCTATGCAGACCACGCTTTTCCAGCCCGCGATAGATCATCTGCTGCTGGAGGATGGTCACCAGGTTGCTGACGATGTAGTACAGCACCAGACCTGAAGGGAACCACAGGAAGAACACGGTAAAGATAACCGGCATGTAGGTCATGATCTTCTGCTGCATCGGATCGGTCACGGTGGTCGGTGACATCTTCTGAATGAAGAACATGGTGATACCCATGATAACCGGCAGGATGTAGTACGGGTCCTGCGCGGAGAGGTCATGAATCCACAGTACAAACGGTGCATGGCGCAGCTCAACCGAACCGGACAGCATGTAGTACAGCGCCAGGAAGATTGGCATCTGGATAACCAGTGGCAGACAGCCGCCCAGCGGGTTCACTTTCTCCGCTTTATACAGCGCCATCATCTCCTGGCTCTGCTTCTGCTTGTCATCACCCAGACGTTCACGCATCGCCTGAATCTTCGGCTGCAGCATGCGCATCTTCGCCATTGAGGTGTACTGCGCTTTGGTCAGCGGGTACATGATGCCACGTACGATGAAGGTGATAACGATAATGGAGAAGCCCCAGTTACCGATAAAGCTGTGCAGGAACTTCAGCAGTTTAAACAGCGGCTGAGAGATGAACCACAGCCAGCCGTAATCCACGGTCAGATCCAGATGCGGTGCGATAGCCGCCATTTTGTCCTGGATTTCCGGACCTACCCACAGGGTAGCGCCGAGATCCTGCTGTGCGCCTGCGCCGATGGTGATCGGTGCTGATTTATAGCCGATTGCCGCCACGCCGTTGCCAAGGTTGCTGGTATACAGGGTGTTATTGCCCTGCGTACGCGGCACCCAGGCCGTTGCGAAGTACTGCTGCAGCATCGCCACCCAGCCATTGCTGGTGGTGGTGCTCAGGTTCTCGTTATCCGCGATGGTATCGAATTTGTATTTTTCGTATTTTGCATCGCTGGTTGAGTACGCTGCGCCACGGAACGTATGCAGAGCAAAGTTGTTGCTGCCGGTATCACGGTGCTTAGGCAGGTCGATGGTCTGCTTCAGCTGACCAAACATCGCAACTTCCAGCGGCTGCTGTGAGGCGTTATTGATGTTGTAGTCAACGTTAACCGCAAACTCGCCGCGCTTGAAAACGAAGGTTTTGGTGTAAACCACGCCATTTTCACCGGTCCAGGTGAGTGGCACACGCAGTTCGGTCTGGCCGTCTGCCATCTCAAAGTGATCCTGAGAGGTGGTATACAGCGGACGCGCGCCATTGTTCGGGTTATCCGGACCGTTACGACCGGTTAAGCCGCTCTGCGCCTGATAAACGAATGCCGGGGTTGTTTCCAGCAGCTGGAACGGTGCATCTGAACCCAGTTTATCCGGGTAAGTCAGCAGCTGCGCCTGCTCAATGTCACCACCGCGGGTGTTAATGTTGAGTGACAGGACATCAGTCTTAACGGTGATCGTTTTGCCCTGGCCGCTGGCCGGCACGCCGGAAGTGGCGGCATCACCCGCTGTGCTGCTTGTGTTCTGCGTGGTCTGAGTCTGCTGTGGCTGCGGAGCGTGGTCCGTCTGCCAGGCTTGCCAGATCATAAAAGACACGAACAGAAAAGCGATGAGAAAGAGATTGCGTTGCGAATCCATCGTTAATGTTCTCTGGTATC
>Ga0157361_1000384_pt1 | contig 18638 bp, 6 predicted proteins | sample AttlaeALBM2_FD_111481 | JGI IMG/M metagenome (GOLD analysis project Ga0157361, IMG submission 111481) | Fungus gardens microbial communities from leaf cutter ant in Ribeirão Preto, State of São Paulo, Brazil - Atta laevigata ALBM2 | ecosystem: Host-associated > Fungi > Mycelium > Unclassified ...
ACCTGACCAATTGCAATATCATTCCATTCCACTCTGAGTTGTCATGACTTGGCAAAAACAGCTAAGTCAATATTTATTTTTCTTTTCTTTTCCATTTTTATTATTCTTTTTCTTTTTGCAGTTTCATTCCTTTTACCATCACCATCCCCTGGGGCAAGATGACCCCCAGGAGTAGTACTCTACCCAACACCTCCCACTAATATTGTCATAATGTCACCTATCCACTTTATTTCTCATTGCCCTTTGGGGCAGCACATTTGTGCATTTATGCATTGGGGGCATGAATACCATAGCATGTTCCCTTTGCACCTGCTCTTTGCTGAGGCTGGAAAAGGGCACTATCTGGGGACTGAACTAATGGCCAGAGGGAATCCACTCTTGAAAAGAATTTTATGAACACTATCACTGAATGACACCCATACAAAAGAGCTCTCTATAGCTTATCACAAGTACATGTGTTCCTCTACAAAATCCAGGTATCACCTTTGGGAAGTATATTAGGGCATGATAGGTACAAAGATGAACTGATTCGAGCTCTCTCTCAAGATAGGATATCCCTGAGAGAGTTACTAGTACCCTTGAAAAAGGGTTTGATCAAAGTACTCGTCTTAGTGTCCATTACCTGATCCTAATGAGATTGTTCTATGATGATCAAGTTCTATGGCAGGGGCTAAAGGCTAGGGTAGGGCAGTAGATATCATGAATGGAAGAGGTGAGGAAGTCTTTAAGTAGATAAATATTTTTGGAAGACAAATATTTGGTAGTAAAGAGTCTGTTATTTAATATAGTTTTCTCATTCTTCATTGCCTAGACTACTAACTACATGTTGGTACTTGGGAGGCATGCTTATAACATATGTTGTAGAGTCTTCTACCATGTTCCCAATTGCCTTCTACTCATTTGTATTTAGAGTAGTCAACTTTATAATTGATGATTTAAAAAAAATCTTTTTCTTTTCTTTTCTTTAAGATTGGACATATGGGAGAGTTAGATAAAAAGAAACACATGGGAATTTGTAAATAGAAGTAAATATCAGGAGTGTAGTAGATAGTAATTAAATGAGAACTCTATTGAGTTCTTTTTGTCAACTCAAATATAATAGATAAAATGCACAGGTATGTCTTTGAAACTTAAGAAGTACTGAACCAAAGTAAGACCAGATAGAAACAACTAAGTAAATTGAATGTTCAGAAGGGAAAACAAAAGGTATATGCACCTAAGACCAAATAGAAACAACTAGTCTTAGGGCCTATACAATGAACACTTTATATACAATATAGGTATATGATTATTTACCTAAGAATAGACATGTTTTAGGTATTTCTACATATGTCTCTCATTCTGGAACATAATGAGACAAGAGGAGAAATAATGAAAGGTAAATAATAAACTTTGTCACTCCTACTTATTGAGGTATTAATCCGATAATAAAGCTCTAAAAAAAAAAAAACTTCTGAATTCAGTTCGAAATTTTGAATATATTTGCCAGGAACTTGCAAAGAAATTCCTTAAATAATATAGCCCAGTTACCCATGCTCTTTTTCCCTTTAGGTAAGCCATTAACAAACTCAAAGAAATGCAGTTTACATAATTGCATGAGGATTGTACTACTAACTCCTACTACTTCGAGTATAGAGAGTAACTTACCTTATAGTGAGTTTTAGATTTGTTTGCTTTGGCTATCAAGGTAGCATTGACAGTGTCTATAGTAACATTGTTGACTGTAGAGAGTGCAAGATGGTTCTGTAATTTTTGGTTGTAGTTAGAGTATTTTAGAAGGAAAGAAAAGAAGTTTTTAGGGGGTATAATAGCTAAAAAGAGAGCAGAGTTCTTGGGAATATCTAAAAGGGGAGTGGTAACTAATAAAGGAGAATTTTTGATGGTAGCAGAAATGTCAATTGGGAAATTGGTAATATTGTTTGTTAGTGTATTATTAACTAATTGACTAATGTCTTTTTTGCTGACTTCTAGATTTTTCACCAGATATCGACGATGCTTAGAATTGATAGTACAAAGATTTGGATGTTCCATATAATGGCACTAATAGCACTAGAGACACATATTACCTAAATTTTTGGTAAGATAAGTAATGTTGCTAGCCAGAGGTGTACACTAAATATAATAAAGGACACTAGCTGAATTTGTCAAAGAAGCTTGGAAGAGCTCTTCACTATTCTTTGAAAGCACCAGGCTATTGTCAAGACTTCTAACAAATACTCTCTAATGATGTAGGGCACCAAGACTAATAAGATTTACACCAAGGTAAGGAATGTGAAGGACATCATGGAGTATGATACTAAGATAGCCATTTGGGAGTAAAGCAGTGAAATTGATAGATCCTCAACCTACCATAGGAACTTGATTGTGTCTACAAATAGTTACAAATTTGTTTGAGGACTTTGTATAATTTGTGAAAGATTTGTAGTGTATGAACATATAAAAAGTGGTACCACAGTCAAAGAGAACTTTTGTGCTTGAAATGATATTAGATGATACTATGAGCATTTGGCCAACTTTGCATTCTCCTAAAGATATTGAGTATTCAACAGCAAGGTTTGCAGAACCTTCAGAACAGTAAGAATTATTTCTTCTGAAAGGTTTAGAATAGCACTCAGGGGTCCAATGACCCTCTTTGTCACAAATATGGCATTTGGTGTTGGAAAAACAAATTGGAGATTTGTTATTTGATTGACCTCTCCAAGGTCTCTTTTCAGAGTGGGTAGATGATGATAATGACTTAGTAAATAGGACCATTTGCTCAGATTTGAGCATATTCTCCTTTTTATTGGCAAGACAATTACATTCAGAGTAGTTGTGTACAGAAATGAGTTTAGCAGAAAGAATATCAAGAGTAAGTTCCTTTCTCTTGTCAAGAAGATTGTGCCTAATAATGTTCTAGATATTGGTATGGGAAAGAGAGTAAAGAATTGTATGAACAACAAGGATATCATCCAGCTTGTGACTAGCCTCAATGATACAATGTTTGAGATTTAAGAATGACCTAATATGGTCTGACATTGAGATACATTCATTCTATTTCTTAAGATAAAGCTCTTGAAAATAATAGTAAATATTAGTATCCTATCTTTGAGTGATGTGGAGTTGACAAAGACAGTTTCATATTTTTTTAATGAAGTAGCAGATTAAATATGCTTATGTTGTCCAAATTTGATAGCTCCTTGCATTAGGCCTATAGTAGCTAGATCAAATTCGAGCCACTAAGTATGTGCATTCTATAAGTGAATTTACTCCTTGTAGTTGTTAGAGCTAAAGGGTAATAGTTTATTTGTTGTAGTATTGACAAGAGAGTTAGCAAAGGGTTTAGAAGGAGAAGGTTGCTAGTCATCAACAATGAGCCAGAAAAGTTGAGCCTAAAGAGTAGACATTATATTGTCAACCTAGACATAGTAATTATTCCTATTTAATTTGGAAAAGATAAGTATTGAAGATATTTCACCAACAAGTACTATAACCTAACAGATAAAATACACAGGTATATCTTTGAAACTTAAGAAGTATTGGACCAAAGTAAGACTAGATAAAAATAACTAAGTGAATTGAATGTTCAGGAGGAAAAACAAAAGGTACATGCATCTAAAACTAAATAGAAATGACTATTCTTAGGGCTTACATGATGAATACTTTATGTACAATACAGGTGTATAGTTATTTACCTAAGAAATTTCAGGTATTTCTACATATGTCTCTTATTCTGGAACATAATGAAACAAGAAAAGGAATGATAAAAGGTAAATAATAAACTTTGTCAAAATAAGGAAAAGGATTAAGTGCTTACTGCTTAGTCCTTATATCTATCACAACCTTGTGATACCATGTCACTTAGCATAGATCTATCTAATTCTTTTTAATACTGATAAGATTATTTTAAGTCTATTAACCATTATTACTCAAACTTTTTTCTTGTCTAGTTTCCTAGGCTATCATTTATTAAATTGAGAAGTTATATAGTAGAAGGTATAACCTATTGTTGAAGTTATATCTTTTAAGCTTTTAAACTTGACAATACTAGAATTTGATTTCTTTATTAGCATTGTTTATCACAGAGCCTTGTTATCTTATTTTCTTATTTTTCTTAGTATTTGAATGACATAACTTAGGACTATTGAAATGGTCTAGTATATACAGACCAGGTTCAACTGGATTGTTACCAAACTGGAATAGTACTCATATCCTAGTTTATAATGCTTATAGTATAATATAAAGTTTTTTTTCTATTTAATAGCTATTACTACTTTACTAGAATATCATTAATTACTTTTACTTTGTTTGAATTCTCTATTTTACCAAATAATAGAACCTATTCTACTGAAACTTCCTAGAACTCAGAAATCTCATCTCCAAAAGAATAAAGAGCACATGATACTTAGACTTTGGATCTACTTTTGATTAATATAAAGAACCTAGCTGGATTAGAAATCAATATATATGTTACAGAAACCTAGTCATACATTGGTTTGACTTAGAATGTAATCATAATAAATTACAAACTTATATACTAAAGAAATATTCTAGAACATTCTTGGAGATTCTCTCAGATTATGGTATTGGCTTGATTTTCTAACACTATACCAACTTTAATGACTTTATTATCAATATGTACAACAAGTAGCCTAATGCCAAAGTTTTAGGATCAAAGATCACTAATGAAGACTTCAAGGATATAATTATATGTTAGTGACTGACAAATAGACCTTAGCTTAGAGTTTAAACCAAGATACTCTTCAGGGTTAGAAAAAAACTCAATAGAGTCCTCACTTGATTTTGTTACACTACTTATATACTTTATACTATTTGTCCTTATTTAGATTACAAGTTTCTTCTTTTTACCAGTTTGACTCTTATACATTGACACAAGACCATGAAGGTTTTTTAACCATTTGACCTGGTCATGTGATATAGCTTACTTAAGTTTATTCTGCTATTTATAGTTTAATTCTGTTATATGCTTTAAGGTTGTAAATTAACTGTTCAAAAGCATAAGAAGTTATTTTCTTCTTGGGCTTCTCATAACATAGCCCTTCTTTCAAGTTTCCTTATCCCAAGGAATTTTTTCATTGACTCCAATTTTTGTTCCATCTCTTTTTCATATCTCTTTTGTCTCTATCTTTATAATAGTTTTGCCATAGACTCCCTAGGTAGTTCTTGACTAAACTTCTCTTTTTTTTCCAGCTCCTGTTGTCTTAGTTCTTTAGTCTTTTTCCCATACTTTCTCTCATACTTTTCTACCAACTCTTTTCATGTTCTCCAGATTTTTCCTGCTTTCTCAAGCATTTTCTTTTGCTGTATACTCTTTTTATCTGACCAGGAACTTTTCCTTTTCTCTCACTGTCCTCTTGTTCAATATTTTCTCTACCTCAAACTCTTTTTCTCCTTTAATGATGACTGGTTTTGGTGGTATTTTCTTCTGTTTCTCCACTTGTGGTTTATAGAGTTGTGCTCTACTTACATTGACTACAGAGTGTATCTTAATAGACCTAGGTAATTTTAACTCTATTGCATTACTTGAGATAATTCTCTTGATTTTGTAAGGTCCTACAAAGTATTTGGTTAGCTTTTTCAATCTTTTCCCCTTTATTTGCTACTTTAAGTCTTTTGTACTTAGTAATACTAAGTCCTCTACTTTATATTCTTCTCACCTTGTTTTCTATCTGCAAACTTTTTTATTTTCTCTTGTGCTTTTCCTAGTATTGCCTTTACTTCTTTTTGGATCTTTTTCATTTTTTCTATGAATTTTTCTGCTGCCTTGTACTTTTTTTTTTCTTTCTTTAAACCCCATCCTTGGGTTTTAACTATAAGTTTACTTTGAATGGGAATATTTTTGTTGCTAAGTAGATCTTGTTATTGTAAGCAAACTTTATTATTTCTAACTAGTTAGGCTATTGCTCTTGTCTATAGTCAAAAAAAACCCTTAGGTACTACTTTAGCTCCTGATTTACCCTTTTCATCTATTTGTTTGTTTGGGAGTGGTAGGCCATTAAGAGCTTTGTTTGAATCTCCAATAAGTCATTTAACTCTTTTATCATTCCTACTATGAATTGTACTCCTTTATCTAATATGATGCTCTTTGGAAGCTCATACAGTTTTTATATGTAGTCCTAAAACAACCTTGCAAGGCCTTTTTACTGATATTTTTTCCATAGTTGCTATAAAATGTGCTATTTTACTGAACCAGTCATATACTACTAAGATGGCATTGTATTCCTAGGCCAGTAATAGTTTAGTAATGAAGTCCGCTGAAATGTGGCTTTATAGTTTCTCTGGGATAACATTAGATATTAACTTCCTTGCTGGTACTTTGTTTTGGTTCTTACATTATTGACAAGCATTGCATTTATCTATATATTTCCCTATTTCTTTTGTTATTTCTAGCCACCTAATAGTTCCTTGTGACTATTTCTGTTGTCTTCTATCTTTCTTCATGTCCTTTTACTAGGATATTATGACATAGTCAAATTATCTTTTCTTTTAGTTTTCTTTCTAGCACATAGATTCGTTCTTTTTTTAAGACTACCCTATTTTCTATTTCTCATTCCTTAGTGATTTTATCCCTGATTTTTTTGATTCTTCTACTGTCTTTATTACTCTTTTATTCTCCTTCTATGTCTTTTTAATTCTCTCTCTTAAGCCTTCTTCTTTTACCAGTATTTCTGCTCCTTTAATCCACCTTAGTTTTATTAACATCTAGTTTTTATTATTTTTTTTTACTTCTTTCTGCTAGTTTAGTCTTCTGATTAACCCATTTGCCTTTTCTATGCTTTTCCCTGGAACATGTTTTAGTGTAAAATTAAATTAGAATAGATACAAAGTCCATTTTGCTTGTTTTTGATTTAACTTTTGGCTTGTTATAAAATACTAGAGGTTTTTGTGGTCTGTCTAGATCTCAAATTCTTATTTTTCCCCTTTTAAATAGTATCTCTATGCTTCTAGACACCTAATTACTACCAATATTTCTTTATTGTGAATTTCATAGTTTTACTTTGTGTCAGGAAAGCTAACTCTGAGCTGGAATTAAGCCAACTGCTCTTTATCAGTATTAGACAAAGAGAACTCGTTAGAGTCCTCGCTATATTGGGTTAATCTACTTATACTAATTCTAGTTGGTCTATACACTCTTTACTCATACTCCCAGCTAAACTCTTGTGACATCATGTGATATGACATGACTTATGTGACTTTGATATTATATCCTGTCACAAAGTATAACATAACTTTCCTATGCTATTTATAGAAAAATAAATGAAAAAAAAGAAAAAAAAATCTTGGTGAGGTAATTCATGATACTTTGTGGTATTTAATAACTTAGAGATAAAAGCTACTAGCCTTTACTTTCTATCCTTATACTTTGTTGATAGTATCTCTCTTTATTGTATAATCTAATATATTTTCTTTTTCTCTTATTTTCCTATCTATGTTTAGAATAGCTAAGACTCATTTTATAGTAAACTCTTCTTTTATTTTTTCAAATATCTCCTTCTATTTCTTTTTTCATTTCTGTTCTTGACCTAAAAACTTCTGTACTTTCTTGATATTTTTGGGTATTAGTAAATTTAGCATCTTTTTTATTTTTTCTTTTTGTATCTTTACTCCCTTTGGGCCAATTATTACTCCTAAGAATTCTATTTTTTTAATTTTTTACTTGTATTTCTCTAACTTTACAAATAGGTCATTCTCTTTTGGTTTCTTTAATATCTTTTTTACTAATTTATTATGCTTTTTCTTTGTATTAGTGGTTACTAGTATATCATCAATGAATATTGTTATGTCTTCTTGATTTATTATGTCTTAGAATAGATTACTTATTATAGTTTAAAAGGTAGTAGAGAAATTGGTCAATCTAAAGTATATAATAGTTAGTTTATATATCCCAATGTGCATTATAAATACTGCTTTCTATTTATTACCTTCCTTGATCCTGATATTGTTGTACTCCTACCTTAAATTTAGCTTTGTGAATACTTTTCTTTTTTCTACTCTATCTAATATATTTACAATACTATCTTTCTTTGTTACTATTAAGATTGGACACTTGTCATGACTTGGCAAAACAGCTAAGTCATTTTCTATTTTCCTTTTTATTTTGTCTTCTTTTATTTAGTACTAAGGTGGAGTGTGGGAAAGTATTATGTGACAGTCACAGAGTCACAAAAAGAAGGTGTGATAGATATCACAGAATGATCATATCATAGGTCACAACATGTGATAAAATAGTTACATAACAGAAGTAGTATGAAGACTATGAAAGGATAGAGCATAGTTACCAAAATAAAATGTATAAGTAGTATAAAAAATCCAATGGGAACTCTATTAAGTTTTTTTTGTTAACTTAAACTTGGAATAGATTTAAGTTGTCTTGGCTAAAGTCTTATAACACTTATTACCACCAAAAAAGTATTTTTCTCAACTAATTCTCATAACTTGTTTACCTTTCTAAATTTATATTACTAAATATAGACTAGTTTAACTAGTAGAAGTATCTATGTGATAAGAACCTTTCTAGTATTATAGAACAACTGACTAGGCCCTTAATTTTCTTTTTAGTTAAGGATAGTTTATATAGTTATTTTATATAAAAAGTTCTTTTACATCTGAGAAAAGGGCAATAAAGATTTTATTACCAATTTCTTTTCTTTTAAAACCTAAATACTTTGTCTCAAATCTTTTTTGTTATATTTTTGGGTTAGTAAAACTAACAACAGACAAATGTGTTTCTCTTGCTCTTAATAATCCTTTGTTTCTAGTTAACAATTTCTTTGTTGTAATTGCCAAATAACTACTGTTATTCCTAGTTTGGAGGTCCTAAACAAGCATCATTTACTCTAGCTAATATAGGTAATATTCTTCTATTCACTTGCTCTTGAGTTTTATTTATTTTACTACTTATTTTACAGCCATTATTTATTTGATTACCTTTATATTTATCTACTAGGTTAACTACTATCTAAGTACAATACTCTCATACAATGCCTAGTCCTAGCAATTATAGTGTTCTAAAGTTTAATGGTTATTTTTTTTTACTTAAACACTTTTTTGATAAAGTTGATTATTTAAGAAACACTTATTGATAAACAAGGTTATGAGCTTATGCAGTTGCATTACCAATTTGGTAAATACTACTGATATTTTGTTACAATTTTGGACTGGTTTCTTAGCCAACAAAAGATATTTATTTAAGATTAAAACAAGCTTTTTATTAAAGGTTTTGACTATTTATTCTGAGACCAACTCACTTTAAGATTATGTATGAAGAATCCTAACTATTCTTTTTATTACCTATAGTTTATAAATGATGTTACAGAGTCTGTTCAGTTTTTTCTTGTATCTTAGCTACTAGTGAACTTGATCATTACTTTTATTTATTATACAACTCATAAACCCACTTTAGTACCCAAGTACCATCACCATAAGATCTCTCTTCTCTAGTACATAAGAGGTTTAACATGTCATCCTTTGAGTAATATATGATCTTAGATACCTTTGTCTCAAAGCTAGTAAATAAACTTAGACTTAATAAGACTATAATATACTTATCTAATTTTGGTAGCCAATATATTACCTCTCATCTATAGCAACTCTATCCTAAAGGTTATGTTGGTTGCCTTGATCTTTTTTATTACTACTAGTTATGTTCTATTATTACTGATTATATTTCTTGAGGTCTTTGTAAATATAATAATATAAAGCACATAGTTCTTATAGATAAAACTCTAGTCACCACTCATCTAGTACCTGGAAAGTACATTAAGAAATGTATTAATAACTGGTTGAAGTCTTATATACTACTTACCATATTAACTAACATTGTTGAAGCTATTTTGCCAATCTTTTTATCTCTAGTTTTTGTTACAAACTTCATTCAGCCATATCTTTATCAATTCTTTGACAATTCTCACAGTCTTAATGGCTATAGAAAGCTCTCAAAATTACCATTTATTAAATCTCAGAAACTACTACAATCAATACTTTGGTTCTAGGCTTGGTAGAAGCCCTTTTTATAATGCTCAGAATAAGCTTAGAACAACCTCAAGGTAATTAATATTAGTGGAAATATAAAATCCTCAATGTTTGCACATAGATATTAATTAATTACCCATAGATAGTTATCTGCCTTTAATTAGAACAAAGAACAACCTTTATTTTGTAATAGTTTTAGACATTCTCTTACAGAAAGTTTTTACTGGTAAAGTTTTGACTACTGACCTTGAGAAACTGTGTTTTCTAGATACAGTTGTAATCTCAATGTTGAAGTAGGTAGATACTATTATAAAATAGATTAGTAAAGTTTTAAAAGCAAAGAATAGTACTCAAACATAAAGAAATCTTTATCAATTTCTTTGAGAGTATTAGGTATATTGATTCTTCTTGTCATAATATTGTCTTTTAGATATTAGTGAATATTAGGCAAAATTGCATATAGCTCTTGTTGAATAAATTGGATAATAGTAGTAACCTTGTTATAAGGTACTTTATCTCTTCTAGATCTTTTAATTGTATAGTCAACCTAGTAAAGTTAGAAGAAAATGTAAAGGTAAAGGCAATTCTTAATAATAGCTTATAAGTAATTTCTATTTACTAAGATATTTAAAAAAAACTTAAATTCCTAATTTACACCAACCAGGCTATAACTATAGAGTTAGAAAATGAATTTTGTAATAAGACAATAGGACATTTGTCAAACCTTTGAGTTGTTATTAGAGAGTGTGATTTTTATTTTTAGGTCTAGGTTATTAAAAGTGCCTTATTTAAAATGTTTTTTAAGCATTTATTCTTTATACTTGTATAAGCAAGTATTTGATACTTTTTTTTTAGATTTTCACTAATCCAATGATTTTGTTACTAGTAGAAAAGATAAATCTAGTATTATACATTAGCAAAACATTATTATACTTTTTACTTTATTTTCAATGTTTATCTAAAAACTATTTTGCTTTATGTTATTTCCAATATTATTTATCTTTATTCCTTTTAAGTTTCTTGTACTTTCAAAAGATATATATGATATTTTTCTCTACTATCTTAAATAGTTTCTAGTTTTAGTTTTATTACTTATATATAAGAAAATGACTAACTATATTAAACTAGTTACTACAACACTTCTAGAAGACTTTTAAATCATATGACATATTTCTACTAACTCATCTAAAATATTACTAGAGATTTTCTTTAATCTACTTATATTACAAAAGGTCACTTATTGTGATTAATAGTTTGATACTTTGAGAAGTTCAAAAATACAAAGTTAAATACAATAACTTAACTATATAATTAATGTCTATATGCAAACATTGAGAATATTATAACTTGGCAAAATGACTAAGTTATTTTTTATTTTTCTTTTTATTTTATTTTTCTTTATTTAGTTAGATTATTACTAAGATGAAGTATGAAAAAGCATCATGTGACAGTTATATAGTCACAAAGTGTGACATTGGTCATATAACATGAGAACCACAAGAGGATATTACACAGCCACTAGAGTAAAATATATAAGTAGTATATAAAATCAAATGGAAACTCTATTGAGTTTTCCTTGTCAACTTTGACTTGGAATGAACTTAAGTCATCATAACTAGAGTTTTATAGAGAACTTTATATTTCCACTAATATTAATTGTCTTGAGGTTGTCTTAAGCTTATTCTGAGCATTATGAAGAGAGCTTTTACCAAGCCTAAAACTAAAGTATTGATTGTAGTAGTTTTTGAGATTTAATAAATAGTAACATAGTAGTTATCTGTTAATTTATTTAATATTTTGACTAATACTGATTAGCATCAATTAAAAGGTCTTTTTGAGAGCTTTCTATAGCTATTAAGACTATGAGAATTGTTAAAGAATTGATAGAGATATAACTAAATACAAAAGTTTGTATTTGCCTAAATAAAAGATGAGAAAAAAAATTTATATTAGACTACTTTAATCCAGTAGTCATTTTTACTATTGAACACATACCATAAAGCCTAAGAAATATTTCTATTTTCCTTGGTATTTTCTTTTGTGTTATCAAAATTATCAAAGAAAAACTAGTAGCAAAAATCTATAAGCCATTTAATTTCTTTTACTAGTTATACTGGTTTTATATTTTAAAAAAAGATAGAAAATTACTCTAACTCATATATGATATTTAGTCACTAAATTTGATTACTATCAAAGATACTAGTCTTTTTCCTGTAATAGAGCAATATGCTAAGTTATTCAGAGAATATGAATATTATAAAGTTTTTGACCTGATGGTTGAATTTAATTAGTATGTATTAGTACTCTAGTTTTAAGACCTTATTGTAAGACTTTAGCTAAGATAACTGAAATTTCTTCCATAGTCCTTATGTTATTCCTGTGTTTACTTTATCACATATTATGACTATAACTCATTACTTATAATATGATCTTGTGACCAAATATGTAACTGATATCATACTTTGTAACTTTGTGACTAAGTCACATGATATTTTCCCATGCTCCATTTTTATAGTAATAAGTCCAGAATAAAAAAACTAAAAGATAAAAAAAAATAGAGATAACTTAGATAATTTCTACTTAGGACCCTATGACTCATATCTATTCCTATGGATTATACTAATTCAATATAGATTTAACATAGAGATTTGACCTTTTTTCTACAAAATAAAATTTCTAATATTGTTATTCTTTTTGTTAATAACATAATTCAGATATCTATCACTTTGTCTGGGAATATCAAAATATCAACTGTATTCTTTAGCATATTCAATATATAAGTAGTATATTTTCAATAGCTAAGTCTCATATTTGTATCCTCTCTATAGTTGTTGTTAGACATCTATACATTTACAATGATTATCTTTCTGATATAGTTTGAGTTTAAAAGATTGTAAACTAGCTAGTATACAAATCACTTACCAAAGTCCAAAGCTTTTTAGAGATAGTTGGAACTATTTGTATTTTTATCAAAAACTATGTTATTATTACTCATCTCTTACTCACAAGAATGTAGAGTTTATCTTTGAAAAAAAAGAGTTAGCAAGAAACTTACTTATGATTTAAGTAATTGACTATGCTAGTAAATGCAAAGTTGTCCTTACTATAGACATATCTTACATTGCTATCAGGTATATCCTGTCTCAGATAGAAATAAACAAAAAGTAGTACCTTTCATAATTTGGGTCATTAATATTGTCACAAAAAAGTAACTACTAAATAGTGTTATGAAAGTATAACAAAATTACTCTAGGAGAGAGGCTTGGCCTCAACAACTAGTTGTGCCCACTTCTACACTTGCCTCTTCTGGATTTCAGCAAGATTATATTTAAGAGGAAAAAGTAAGAGTGACAAACAAAGTGGAGTTTTCCCAAGGGAGAACAAAACTAGGGTAAATTACAATAAATTGGATTATTAAATAATTCAAAAGATTCTGGGATAGCTAATAGTCAGGTGATTAAGCTATGCACGTGCATGACGCGTGTGCAATGTGCATCATGGTGTCACCATCGTGATAGTTGTTAAGTCTAAGATCTAACCCTCAGACAAAAAGTCCTTATATATAGGAAAGTAATAGTCTATACACTAGAACAAGCCATCACATGCTACTACCTATTTTCTATATATAGTAGTGCCTTTGTGCTCTAAAATGCAATAACTTAACCATATGAAGGCTATTCTTTGTTCTAATTAAAGGCAAATGACTATTTATGGGTAATTAATTAATATCTATATGCAAATATTGAGAACTTTATATCCCCACTAATATTAATTGCCTTGAAATTGTTTTAGGCTTATTCTGAGTGTTATGAAGAAGACTTCTGCTGAGCCTAGAACCAAAGTATTGATTGTGATAGTTTCCAAGATATTAGTAATTTAATAAACAATACCATAGTAGTTACCTATTAATTTGCTTAATATCTTAGCCAATATTAATTGTCTCGAGATGTAATTGGTATCAATTGAAAGGTCTTTTTGAGGCTTTCTGTAAACATTAAGACTGTGAGAATCATTGAAGAATTAATAAAGATATGGCTGAATGAAGTTTATGATATCTAATCTCTCTAGTCCTTTTACTACTCCTCTATATCTTATTATATCTTTGAACCTCAGTCTTTTTTGGTTAGGTTTGCAATACAGCTCTTGAAAAGACTCATTTTGCTAGTTCTTACTATAATTAGCCATCAGCAATGATGACTCTGATCTAATGGTAATCTAGACATTATAAATAAGTAACTGCCACCAAGATATAATATCATCCCTATAGAAAACAATCCTCTAAGGTCCTTTCTGCTCTTGAGAGCACTCTAGAAGGGAGTTCTGTTTTGAATCTGATATGAAACACCTAGGCAAGTGTCTATGAGATCTCTATAATAGTAGTTACAGCCACTACTCTACTACTCAAGTAGTATGCTTGAGTCTATAACAGAGTATCTAAGAAATATTTCTGGGAGGCCAAACTTGTTTCTTAAGCTGGTTATTCTTGTTAATATAGTAAAAATTGTTACTTATATTGCCTAAATAGCTGTCTAGTATAACACTGTTGTTGTGTCACAAGTGAATTTTCTATGGAAAATAACATTTGATACGCTTTATACCAATGGATTCTTAATTAAAATTCACTCTAGAACCCTTTCTATAATCCTCAGAATATAATAAAGACATTGAGCAAATGATAATTGACCTAGAGCTTATGCTGATACCTTGAGAGGTAAACAGGATGAGCTGGCATTGGGTTACTAAGAAAGTTACTAAGGAATTACACTCTAGATTCACCTTTGAATAGACTAACTCAGAAAGATAGCAGACTTGTACTCTAGAACCAATAGTACTTAGATGATAAACTTAGACTAATAGACTTTGTGCTTGTAAATAAGCATTAATAGCATCAGATAAATTATATTTAGATAAATGACCTCTAGGATGTGACTTGGAGATACTAGACATTTATTGGGACTTACTAACTGTTTAATAGGTAATCAAAAAAGTCCAAATTACAAAACAGCATCAAGAGAATAATAGAAATAGAAGGAAGAATATTATAGAAGGAAGTAGCAGTGAAGACATATTATCTTTGATGAAAAGGACTTAGTGAGGGGACACATCATCATAAAGACAAGAGAGAGATGCATCATTAGTAGGATTTTGGGAGGACTTAGGCAAGAAAAGAGTTAAGGGAATCCTAAAAGTAGTAATAGTTTCCTTTTTATATTTTATTCCTTGAGTTTTAGGGCTTTGTAATAACTTTAATATAGTATCTGGAGTGTGGCTAGATAAAAGAGAACCTTTTGACTCCTACCTCCATCTACACTGTCTCTAGAATCATAAATGCAGATCTATTGAGAGTAAGAAGACTGGAACTAGGGGAATATCTTAAGTAGAACACAGAATATACCCAGAACTTAATCTAGGAAGAAATAGCAAATGCAACTTGGGCAAGCTTTTGGAGAGGACAGTAGGCTAGGAAAGCTTAGCTAGATACATACTTAGATTGCATCACATCTGTAAGGTTTAGTATTAGAGATGCAGATAAGAGGGCAACTGAGTGTAGAAGGTCTATAAGTGATCAACTAATTGTATTTTTCAGTTGAGTCTAGTCATAGTGTATAAAAGTTGACATCTTAGAAAGGCTATGTAATGATAATCTAGAGAGATCTTACAATCTATTACAAACTTCATTCACCCATATCTCCATCAATTCTTTAACAATTCTCATGGTCTCAAAAGCTACAGAAAGCCCTCAAAAAAACCTTTTAATTGATGCTAGTCACGTCTTGAGGTAATCAATATTGGCCAAGATATTAAGCAAATCAACTAGTAACTACTATATTACTGTTTATTAAATCGCTAATATCTTGGAAACTACCATGATCGATACTTTGGTTCTAGGCTCAGCAGAAGCCTTCTTCATAATGCTCAGAATGAGCCTAGAACAAATTCAAGACAATTAATATTAGTGGAGATATGAAGATCTCAATGTTTGTACATAGACTTTATTAATTATCCATAGATAGTCATCTATCCTTTTCTTAGAACAAAGAATAGCCTCCATATGGTTAATTTATCACTATTTCAAGTACAAAGACACTACCATATATAGAACAATAAATAGTAGCATGTAATGATCTGTTCTAGTACACAAACCATTACAATTATGTATATAAGGACTCATAGTCTAAGAATTAGACCTTAGACTTAACAACATCTTTTGTCATTGTCTAAACTTCACTTTTTTGAACTATTCAAGTATCAAATTACCCAGCACAAATTAGTAAGTGGTCTTTTGTAATATAATCCTTTCATAACAACCAATATATATTTTACTAGAGCTACATATAATTCTACTTTTCTAATTATTTATAAATCTTTATCTTTGATTATCTTTCCTCAGACCTTTAGTATGCAATTGGGAGCTGACACACTAGTATTTTGTTTGTTCTAGTATATAATTCCCTTTTGTACCCTTTCACTATATTGGGCAGTTTTTTTTCTAGTAGTTCAGTGCTACTATATTTCTAACATGACCCTTTTCTCTTTTCTCTTATATTTCACTTTCTTTGTTTCTTTTCTCCAGCTTCAACAAACAAGGTATTATCTTTATCATTTCAAGATAATCCTTTTGTAAATAGTCTATCTTAGTTCTATTTATCACAGATGAATGTTATTAAGAGGTCTGGCAGTATAGTATATTCAACTATTGAAGCAGAGATCAACTAGACTAATACAAAGCTTGCCAACTAGCATAGTAAGGACTATATGATCACATTCCTATACTCTTCATTATCTATTTTGACTCTTACAGCAGCAAGCTTTGCTCTCTTGGCATGTAAATTGTTTAGAAAGGCTTAGACATCTTCTTTTTTTGGGCAATGGATAGATGTGAATTCTTGGCAAAGGTGAGCTTGTAAATAGACACTTTTGTAGGTGTATTCATTAACAATTGCATTTCACATTGATTATACAGTTGCCAAAGTGGAAAGGATAAGTAGAACTAAATTTGGTAAGTATTGGCCTAGAAGTGAACATACTATATCTTTATTTTGGTTCTATGCATTGATTTCATCCTGAGTACCAGTAGGAGGGGTAGGTATAAATATAGTAGTAGAAGAGAATGCAGTTGTAACAGTGGTTTGGATAGTAGGTATAGATACAGCAACAGAAGAGGATAAAATTGACTATGTAGTAGCCAACATAGGGCACACACTTGTGCTATCAAAGTGTTCCCACAGCCCTTTTTCCTAGAGTACCATCTGGAAGCATAGCAAAAAGATCACCCAGTTTGCCCTAGAAATATTCAGCTTAGACACTGAGGCAAGCAAAGTGTCACTAGTCATATTTGATATTTTCTCAAGTTTTAATCTTTCAGCAATGTAGTGGGACAGGACCCAATAACCTGATAGAATAGTTCTTATGTTATTTCTCTAGCTACACATAATATATATATGTTTTGCTATCACAACAGTATTTATGAGATGAAATGAATGTCAGTCAACATGAAGTAAGTATTTGGTGTCATAGTGATAACTTTGTAATAGGTGTCCAAGGTATCAATGAGGGTTTGCCCCTCACAACAACAATATTGTTCACTATCATGTGAACCATTGTTGGAAGGGAGTATAGTGAACTGACTTCAATATAAACTTAATAACATAGAATTAGTAGAGGGGCTGAAGGCCCAGATGAAAACTTCATCTGGTATGTATGCTATGTCATGTGTGGAAATGATGGCATTGACACATAGTTTAACTTTTCACATACCCTCTCTTTTTACTCAAAAACTCTATAAAATTCAGAATAAATTCAAATAAATTAGGATAAATTAGAAGAAAATTGGAACAGGCAGTGAGAAGAGCAAGCTAACTGTGGCCTCACTGTTGTGAGAAGGGAGCAGAGCAACCTGACTTACAACAGTGCAAACTACCAGCATAAGAAAGGAGCAGAGTGACCCGATGTACAATATTGCTCACTATTGTGCAGACCATTGTTGGAAGGGAGCAAAGTGACCTGATAGACAACACTGCTCACTGTGACACAGACTGTTGTAAGAAAAGAGCAAAGCAAACTGACTTTAACACAAACTTAATAACACATAATTAGTAGAGGGTTCAAGATGGGCCAGACTGTGGACTATTATTTTTCTCTCATCATTATCTTCTGATTGATTAGTAAGCAATGAGTATGTCTGCCAGCAGACTTTTCTTATACCTCAGTTCTGCATACTACAGACTGAGACTTAGTGTTCTAATAGGTTGCTTACTCATCTTATTGAAATAAAAGTACTGTCAGCAACTAATGAATAGAACCTATCCAAGGGTTTAGAGTAGATTGCTCTTCAGGGTTAGAAGAGAACTCAATAGAGTCCTCATTCTGCTGTACTGCTAATTATATCTTTGTACTATTTGTCCCTATTTATTCTACAAGTGTCTGATATCCACTGGTTCAAACCCAATCCAAGTCATATTTCTTAGTCATGGTTGCAGTGACTCATGACAACTGACTTCAACACAATATCAACTCTGTTGACGTGGACTGACTCATGAGGGTTTTTTTACCTTTATTGTTCTGCTGAGACATGATTTATTATCCAAGACACAACATACTAAGACATCCTTAGTACACATATGGCATGTGCAGTTGTATAGTTGAGTAGTCTAGCTAATCCCTCA
>Ga0157361_1000388_pt1 | contig 18566 bp, 16 predicted proteins | sample AttlaeALBM2_FD_111481 | JGI IMG/M metagenome (GOLD analysis project Ga0157361, IMG submission 111481) | Fungus gardens microbial communities from leaf cutter ant in Ribeirão Preto, State of São Paulo, Brazil - Atta laevigata ALBM2 | ecosystem: Host-associated > Fungi > Mycelium > Unclassified ...
CCATATGTAGAACAATAGGTAGTAGCATGTGATGATCTGTCCTAGTGCACAGACCATTACTTTTCTGTATTTAAGGACTCATAGTCTGAGGATTAGACCTCAGACTTAACAACATCTTTTGTCGCTTGTCTAACTCTGCTTATAAGCCCTTTGAATCTATATTCAGTTCATTACAAAACAAGTAAGTGACCTTTTGTGATAGCCAGTATACATGTCAGTCTCATCAATAGCCTACTAAAAAGTGCTAAGTCAAACACCTACTCTAAATTCATTAAGCTATGCCCTAGCAGTATATCTATTGTAACTAATAATATCCCTATACCTAGCAATCTTAGCATTATCAAGAAGCATTTCAAGTTGATCGACAGTATCAATGAAGAGGAATTACTTTTCCCATACCTCCCATAATTCAAGTTATATCTCAAGATAACTGGCATTCCATTTATTAAACCCAATGGTAACAAACTCACTCATGAAGATATTAGCAACTCTATCCAACACTCCACCCTTTTTGAAATGGTCTCACTTGCCTCAAAACCTAGGGTCATTAAAGCATTGCCTAAGTCGGATATAGAAATTGTGTGGATAGATGTCTGGGATTCCCAGAATGGGTCCAAAGCAAAGCTACTTATTAACTACTCCTTCAACTTCAGCTGATACATTGCCACTATCAGGGGCACTAACATGAACTCTGGCATCCTGCAATGTCACAACTGCTGGAAATAGGGTCACTCTACCTTCTTATGCAGAGCTCATGGCTCAAGATGCCAGAAGTACAATGGCCCACACAGGCTGGAGCACCATAGGGAGCTAGCTTGGTGCTACAAGGCTAACCCCAAAACAAATCTTCCTAGATCAAAAACAAGACAAGACAAATCATGCCCTCACTCCTTCAAGTGTATCAACTACAAAGGCAAATACTTGGCTAATGACCACTTGTACCCCTTCTGGAAATATTGCTTTAATCACAAATGACACACAAAAAAAGCTCAAAAAGCCCACAAAATTAGAGCCAACTCAACTTGCCTAGCCATGGATGGAAATAAATCATAATTAAGCACAACTTAAAAATACTCTCTCAGAACATTAGAAAAAACAAAGCTCTAACTGATACTATTCTAAAAACCCAAAAAAATCTATCTAACATAATTCTTATCTAAGAACCTCCTAGGTCTCTCTTACACTGGCTCCCAAGCCACACTGATCCTTTGGGAGATCCTCTATACAGTACCCCTAATTACCCTGAATGGACTCTTTTCCTCCATTAAGATACATCACAGGACAACTATGCAAGAGTTGCCACATACATTAATAAACGACTTGCAAGAATGAGATTTGCCCTGTGCCTTGATATTGTTAACCATTGAGACATTAATGTTTTGGTTTTTCACAGTGACCATAACATTAACTTTATAATCAACATTTACTCTGATAGCAACCAAACTGCTCTATACTTTCTACACCAAAATATCATTAATTTGAACAATACTATTATTATGATGGGTGACTTCAATATAAGAGACAGTGACTAGGATCCCAATTTCTGTTATCACTCCATACATACTAATGATCTCATCACCATTGCAGATAGTCTGGGCCTTGAGCTATCACTGCCACTGAACCCTGGCCCTACTAGATTTGCAAATAACCCACAGGACTCTAACTCTGTTATAGATCTCATTTTCTTGCTACCCAACAATAGAGGGTTTGATCAACACATGCTCTACCCTAACATCTGCAAGCCATCTGATTATGTCCCTCTTAATATAGAGGTAAGTATCATAGAAACCAACATTGACATTAGCACTAGGTCAATTAGCAAAAATAGTGAGGCTGAGAAAGACTTCATTACAGTACTAACCAATGGCTTCTTTAACTTAAACTCATCAGCCATCAGATCCAAAGATAGTCTAGAAAACCTTACCCAACAGGTGACCCTTGTATCTAAGTCTACTTGGAATAACTACTCAAAACTAAAACACATCACAAAATACTCTAAAGAGTAGTAGAATCAAGAATGCTCTAACAGTATTAATAGATATTGACTATCAGGTGACCTTTAGCACTGGAAGGAATTCAAAGTGGTCATATAAGCTACAAAGAAAAAGTTCTTTGATGACAAGATACATGAAATTACATCCTCTAACAAAAGACCCTGGGACCTAATGAACTAGGTTCAAAAGAAACCCCTGCTAGCCATCAAGACTATATTGTATAAGAACCAACCCTGCAACACTCTTCCAGACCTATGGTATGCTCTTCACAATTCTTATAACTCAGCTGAAAACAGACCTGTAAATACCCACTTTCTCAATGAAATCCCTTAAGCAAATACCATTAACTGGTCTACATTCTCTAAGCAAGAATTCAGGGATGCAATAGCTAAGTGCTCATCATTATCATCTCCTAGACCAAATTACATCTCCTAGAGACATCTTAAAGCCATATTTTCTAATGATCATTGTTTAGAGAAACTAATAGATATCACTGATGCCTATATCAACTTAGAGCACTGGCTATCTCACTTCAAGTCTGCCAACACTGTCATCATCCCCAAGCCAAATAAAGACTTATATAGCACCCTAAATCTTTCTAGCCCATAGTTCTACTCAACACTACTAGCAAACTCATTGAGAAAGTTATCAGCAACTGACTCTAATTCTACATGGTAGCTAATGGCTTCTTGAATTTGAATCAACTGGGAGGCATCAGGCAATAGTCCACTATTAATGCAGGTATATACCTCACCCATCTTATTTGAGCAGGGTAGCTTAAACAATACTACACCAGTATCATAGCGTTCAATATCGCATAGTTTTTTTCTTCTCTAAATCATGATTTTTTGTCTATGTGCCTTAAAAAAGCTAGTCTTAATACTAATGTCATGGGTTTTTTCAACAGCTATCATTCAGGTCAATCCACCTCTTACTCCTGGAATAGCTTCTCCTCTCTATCCTTTAACACCAACATCAAAGTAGGCCAAGGCTCAGCTCTTTTCCCTATCCTCTCTGCTATTTATTTTGCTCCAATCATTAAAACATTCAAAAAAAGAATAAAAAACCTAAAAGAAAACATTCCAACTGATATTCTTTTTTTTGTTGACAATGGCCTTTTAATTTCTCAGAAGAAGAGTTACTTACTATCTTCCTTTTTCTTACTCTGTAGTTATAATATTATATCAAAAATCCTCCTCAACACTGGCCTTTGTTAGAATAGCTAACTTCTGAGCTAGAATAAAGCCAACTGCTCCTTTATCAGCATTTGACAAGGAGAACTCAATAGAGTTCTTGTTAGATTTGCTACACTATATATACAATTACTATTGTGGCTATGCACCTTGTCTCCCATAGTCCTCATGTCTATCAGGTAACCCCATTGTCACATCCTGTGACTGTGACTTCATTGTGATATAACCATTCTGTGACTGCTATCATACCTTTGTGACTCTGTGACTAGTCATGTGATATTTCCCATGACTGCACCTTAGTAATAAAAGAAAAAAAAGGAAAAGAAAAGAAATATAAATAATGACTTAGCCATTTTGCCAAGTCATGACACTACCCCCCTCTCAAGGTTCCTTATCCTGAGGATTTACATTTTATAGCAGGGGTCTACCATGTTACCTATTTTATCTTTATCTTTCTCTAATGTTCTTCTTTCTCCCTTCTATTTTTTCTAGTTTCTTTTTAGCCTTCTCTAGTATTCCTGGTCATACTGTTTGTTTGACCATCCAAATAGTTTTCTTGCTGTGAACCTTTTTGGCAATTCTCCTCTTCTAAATGTTTCTTCCTCTCTTTCTTGCCAATTTACTTCTTCCATGTCTCTCCAATATTCTTTCTCAAATTCTTCAACCGCTTCTTTTGTATTTTCTAAATTCTCTTTTTCTTCCCAAGTATCAGATTCTGCCATGAAACCTTTCCACCTTACTAAGTATTTATTCTTCCCTCTTATTCATTGCTTATTCAGGATTTTCTCTATCTTCCATTCCTCCTCTCCTTCGATTATGACTGGAGTTGGTTGTTTCTTCTTCTGTCCTTTTACCTGCCCTACATATTTTTGTATCCTACTAACATTGACTACTAGAGGTATTTTTACTTTGTTAGGTAGTTCTAGTTCTACTATATTTGACAATACGACTTTCTTGATTTTACAAGGCTCTATATACCTCTTCGCCAACTTCTTTGTTCTTCTCCCAACTATTTGATATTTCAGATCCTTAGTACTCAGCATCACTAAGTCTCCTACTTTATACTTATTGACTTCTACTCTCTTCTTATCTGCATACTTTTTTATTTCCCCCTGTGCTTTCCTTAGTGCTGCTTTTGCTTCCTCCTGGATTTTCTTTATTTTTGCAACAAATTTCTTTGCTCTCTCATATTTCCCCTTCTTTCTTATTTCAAACCCCATCCTAGGATCTTGTCCGTAATTTGCTTTGAAAGGCAATATTTTAGTACTTGAGTGTGCTTTATTGTTGTATGCAAACTCTATTGTTCCTAACTAGTCTGGCCACTGTTTTTGCCTATGGTTAATAAACATTCTTAAGTACTGTTCTAGCTCTTGGTTGACCCTTTTTGTTTGTCTATCTGTTTGAGGGTGGAATGCCATTGACATTTTACTTTTGATCTCCAGCATTCTATTTAGCTCTCACATTAACCCTGCTGCAAACTATGGTCCCCTGTCTGATATAATACTTTCAGATAGACCATGTAGTTTCCACACATTGTCTCTAAACAGCCTAGTCAATCCCTTTGCCATCATCTTTTCTGTAGTCAGAATAAAGTGGACTATTTTTGTTAATCTATTAACTACTACTAGGATTAAATTATATCCTTGTGCTAAGGGCAGTTTGGTAATAAAATCTGCCGATATATGTGTCCAAGGTTTTTCTGGAATTGAATTTGGCATTAATTTTCCTACTGGCTGTTTTGTGCAGTTCTTGTTGTGTTGGCAGACGTCATATCCCTCTGCATATCTTTTTATCTCCTTAGTGACTCCTAGCCACTAGAAGTTCTAAGTGATCAGCTCCACTGTTTTCCACTGTCCCCTATGTCCTCCTATAGGCATATCATGATGTAGCCTAACAATTTCCATTCTAAGCTCATTATCTCTAGGTACATATACTTTTCTCTCTTTGTACATTATGCTGTTAACTTCTCTCTACTCTTTATCTCTTAGCATTTTCACTTCTGTCTGCTTCATTTCTTTTACTGCTTTTTGTTATGACTTGGCAAAACGGCTAAGTTATTATTTATATTTCTTTTCTTTTCTTTTTCTTTTCTTTTATCTTGGACTTACTACATAGAAGGAAGTGTGGGAAAGTGTTACATCACAAGTGTTACACAGGTTGCAGTCACATGACAAGAAGTCACAGTGTCACATCACATTGATGTCACATGATAGGTCACATGATAGGCATGGGAAAGCAGTGCACAGACCATGTAGTAGTTGTATAAGTAATGTAGAGAATTTAACAAGAACTCTATCGAGTTCTCCTTGTCAAACGCTGATAAAGGAGCAGTTGGCTTAATTCCAGCTTTGGAAGTTAGCTAGTCTGACATTAGAACTCGATTCCACATCGCAAGTACCATCCGCCTTGGACTCTGCTCAATCTTACTCTCATATTATTAACCCTTGGTTACTGATCACCACAATCAGTAACTACCTCCATACATAGCCAGGCCCTTGGCTTAAGGGAACTTCACTATCAGTTAGGGACAGTGAGTGGAAGTATAGTACCAAGCTTGGGTATTACTACTAAGACCTGACCTTGCAATCAAGTGGTGTTTAGTAGCTTACTTGTATCGCTTCATAGTATAAACCTTGTGCTGCGCTCCATTATGAGTGGTACACATAGAGGAGTGACGGTTACTTCTAAAAGGCCATCTAGATTAGAGATCCCATCTGTTGGGTGATAGTCTAACCATACTATTAGGGCAGTAGTTAGTAGGACAGTAGGCATCTGGCAGGGTGAAGATCTTGTGCCCCAGCAGACATAGTTTATATAGCAAGAATTGCCATTAAATCTATAACCTCTTCCAGAGACATACCAAGTGACATACCAACATGTCTTTGGAACAATATAACTCTATCATGAGCAACTTGCTCAAAGAAAAACACTCCCTCGCCAAACTGAGGGAAGAACTTGAGGGGAGAAGAGGAAAGTTGTATTTTGGTAGCAAAGGGTTTGGGTACCTGGCCCACAATTGCAGGAAGGAGAAAGAGACAGAGAAAGGGGTAACAATACCCCAAAATAAGTTTGAAGTATTGAAGAGTAAAGTAATGTAATGTGGAGTAGAAGAAAGGATAATAAGGAGAGTAGGGATAGTAGAGGTTGAGTGTTTTAAGTGTAGGAAGAAGGGGCACAAATGCAAGGAGTGCCCATTGTGAATGAGGAAGAAAAAGGCAGCGTGTGTGGCAAAGCCACAAAAGGTGCAGCAAGAGGAGAAGCCGGTGCACTCTGTAAAGTAAAAAGTGCAAGAAAAGGAAAGGAGATTGAGGAGAGTAGAGGAGAGAGAGGTGGCGCATGTAGCTGAGCCACAAGAAGTGTAGCAAGAATGGAGGAGGAGCTCGATGAAAGAGCTAAGGAAGAGGGCAGAGGAGCATTGCAGAAAAGATATCCCAAAAGAGGCACGACTATTAGAAATAGGGTGGATGACCAAAGAGATAGTAGTACTATACTTGACCTGCAAGTGCAGAGAGAAGGGATCTCATGTAGAAGACAACCAGGGGCAAGGAGTGATCCCCTTTTGGAAATGGAAAGAATTAAGTTGGTGTGGATGCAAAGGGAAGACAAAAGGAGAAGCAGCATGGCCTAGAGAGGCAAAAGTGCAGCAATGCAGTACATGGTCAGGAGAACCAAAAAGTGCAGCAAGAGAGAGAGGTAGTCAAAAAGAGATCAGAAGAACCTTCAAAATGTTAAGAGAAGTGTAGTTGAATATTGGAGTAGAGAAAATAGATATGCATGAAGGCGTAATGATTAAAGCACTCTTGAACAATGGCGCAACAGGGATGTTTATGAATAGACAGGCGACAACTAAGCATGAGTTCAAGCTACAAAAGTTGGAAAGACCGATAGCCATCAGGAATGTAGATGGCACAAATAACAGCAGAGGGGCCATTACGTACCAAGTAGAGTGCAACATGTTTTATAAAGGCCATGTGGAAAGAATGAAAATAGATGTGTGCAATCTAGGGAAAACAGAAGTAATTCTGGGGATGCCATGGTTGGCAACACATAATCCAGAAATAAACTGGGAAACTGGGGAAGTTAAGATGACGAGGTGTCTGCCCCTGTGTGGTGAGAAGAGTCAGAAGAAAGAGAAAGTCAAAAGAGTAGTAACTGAGGAAGAAGAGAAAATTGTCTATTAGGCAATAGATGATAAAGAGGATTGGGGAAAGGAAGAAGAGATAGAAGAAGACCATAGGAAAATTGAAGAAATAGTCTCTAAGAAATTTCTAAAGTGAAAGAAAGTGCTTGGGAAGATAGAGTCCGAGAGGATGCCGACCAGAAAGATTTGGGATCATACGATAGACCTCAAAGAGATGTTTAAACCACAAAAAAGAAGAATTTACCCTTTGTCCAAGAATGAGAGAGAGGAGGTTCAGAACTTTGTGGAAGATCAGTTGAGAAAGGGGTATATTAGGCCCTCGAAATTGTCTCAGACATCACCAGTATTCTTTATAGGCAAAAAGGATGGAGGAAAGAGGATGGTTATGGATTACCGCAATCTGAACGACCAGACAGTGAAAAACAATTACCTACTACCATTAATTACAGAGTTAATTGACAATATGGGTAGCAAGAAAGTGTTCAGTAAAATGGATCTATGATGGGGATTCAATAATATATGGATAAAGGAAGGAGATGAGTAGAAGGGAGTATTTACGACACATGTGGGGTCCTTCGAACCGACGGTCATGTTCTTTGGGATAATAAACTCACCGGTCATATTCCAGGCAATAATGAATGAGATCTTGAGGGATTTGATAAATAAAGAAAAAATAGCAGCATTTGTAGACGATGTGTTAGTGGGAACAGAAACAGAGGAGGAACACGACGAGATTGTAGAAGAAATATTGAGGAGGTTAGAGGAGAACGACTTGTATATCAAGCCGGAAAAATGTATGTGGAAAGCAAGGAAGATAGGGTTTCTAGGAGTTGTTATAGGACCCGATGGCATAGAGATGGAGAAGGAGAAAATAGAAGGAGTACTCAGTTGGCCACAGCCAAAAAATGTAAAAGACGTTAGAAAATCCCTAGGCCTCACAAATTACTATAGGAGGTTTATTAAGGATTTCGCTTGAGTAGCAAAACCAATGAATAAGCTGATGAGGAAAGACGAGAAGTGGACATGGGGAGATAGCTAGCAAAAGGCATTTGAGGAATTAAAACAGATCTTCACAACAAAACCAGTTTTAGCAGTACCAGACTTAGACAAAGAGTTTAGGGTAGAAGCTAATGCTTCGAATTATGCTACTAAAGGAGTACTCTCAATGAAGTGCTCAGATGAGAAATGAAGACCAGTTGCTTTTATTTCAAAATCTCTAAGTAATACAGAATGAAACTATGAGATTTATGACAAAGAAATGCTAGTGGTAGTCAGATACCTAGAAGTGTGGAGACACTTCCTGGAAGGAGCAGTAATCAAATTTGAGATATAGACAGATCATAAGAACCTCAAATACCTCATGAAGATGCAAAAGTTAAATAGGAGACAAGCCAGATGGACATTATACCTATCTAGATTTAATTTTATGCTAAAACATGTTCCAGGAAGCAAGATGGGAAAGGTAGACAGTCTGAGCAGGAGACCAGACTGGGAGGTTGGAGTGAATAAAGACAATAAAGACAAGATGTTGGTAAAACTGGGATGGTTGGAAGTGAGAAAGATGGAAACAATAGAAATTATAGTAGACGGGGAAGATCTACTAGAGGAAGTTAGAAAGTCAAAGGTAAAAGATAATGAAGTAGTAAAGGCAGTAGAAGAAATGAAGCAGGCAGAAGTAAAAATGCTGAGAGATGAGGAATGGAGAGAGGTAAACGGTATCATGTATAAAGAAGGAAAAGTCTATGTGCCAAAAGACAAGAAATTAAGGGCAGAAATAATTAGACTGCACCATGATATGCCAATAGGAGGGCATAGAGGACAGTAGAAGACAATAAAACTGGTCACTAGGAACTTTTGGTGGCCAGGGGTTACAAAGGAAGTAAAGCGGTATGTGAAGGGATATGATACCTGCCAAAGGAATAAAAACCACACAGAACAGCTGGCAGGAAAATTAATGCCAAACTCTATTCCAGAAAACCTTGGGCACATATATCGGCAGATTTATCACTAAACTGCCCCTAGCACAAGGATACAATAGTATTCTAGTAGTAGTTATGGAGAAAACATCGGCAGAAGGTCTAGCTAGGTTGTTCAGGGACAACGTGTGGAAGTTGCATGGTCTACCTAAAAGTATCAGAGGACCACAATTTGTGGTAGGATTAATGAAGGAGTTAAATGAGATGCTAGGAATTAAGAGTAAATTGTCGACAGTGTTCTACTCTCAAACAGACAGACAGATAAAGAGGGTCAACTAGGAACTAGAATAGCACTTGAGAATGTTTATTGACCATAGGCAAGAACAGTGGCAAGAATGGTTGGGAACAGCAGAGTTTGCATATAATAACAAAGTACACTCAAGTACTCAAACATTGCCTTTAAAGGCAAATTATGGACAAAATCCCAGGATGGGTTTGAGGGAAGGAAGAAAGGAAAATATGCAAGAGCAGAAAAGTTTATGGAGAAAATGAAAGAGATACAAGAAGAAGCAAAAGCGACACTAAAGAAGGCACAGAAAGATATGAGGAAGTATGCTGACAGAAAGAGATCAGATGTAGACAAATATAAAGTAGGAGACTTGGTTATGCTCAGTACCAAAGATCTGAAATATCAAATGGTCAGAAGGAGAACAGAGAAGCTAACAGAGAGGTTTGTCAGACCTTACAAAGTCAAGAAGGTTGTATCATCAAATGCAGTAGAACTGAAGCTACCTAGTACAGTAAAAATACACCCAGTAGTAAACATTAGTAGAATACAACGATACATAGGACAAGTAGAGAGACAAAAGAAGGAGCAACCAGCTCCAGTCATAATTGAAGGGGAAGAAGAATGGGAGATAGAACAAATACTAAATAAAAGAAAGGTTAGAGGGAAAGATAAATATTTAGTATGTTGGAAAGGATTTATGGCAGAGTCAGATACCTAGGAAGGAAGTGAGAATTTAGAGAACGCAAAAGAAGCAATTGAAGAATTTGAGAAAGAGTATTGGTGAGACATGAAAGATGTAGCGCAGCAAGAGCATGAAGAGAGAATGTTCCAATGGGGAGAATTGCTGGGAAGATCTACAGCAAAGAAACTATATAGGTAGTCAGACAAGCAATATGACCAGGAGTATTGGGGAAGAATGGAGAAAAACTGGAGATGATGGAAAGGCAAGAAACCTATAAGAAGAGAGACGATGAAGACAATCCCAGAGGATGAAGAAATTGAAGGGGAAAAATTGGGAATACAAGAGTGAACAGAAAAAAACGACAATGAGATAGGCAACTTGGCTGACCCATACTATAAGTTGTAGAAAAAATCCTCAGGACAAGGAAACTTAAGAGGGGGGTAGTGTCATGACTTGGTAAAATGGCTAAGTTATTATTTATATTTCTTTTCTTTTCTTTTATCTTGGACTTACTACACAGAAGGAAGTGCAGGAAAGTATCACATCACAAGTGTCACACAGTCACAGTCACATGACAAGAAGTCACAGAATTAGGTCATATGATAGGTCACATGATAGGCATAGGAAAGCAATGCACAGACCATGTAGTAGTTGTATAAGTAGTATAGAGAATTTAACGAGAACTCTATCAAGTTCTCCTTGTCAAACACTGATAAAGGAGCAGTTGGCTTAATTCCAGCTTTGGAAGTTAGCTAGTCTGAAACTTTTACTACTTCATTGTCCTTTACTTTGGACTGTTTGATCTTCTTTAGTAGATCCACTCCTTCTACAATAATTTCTATTGTTTCTATTCTTCTTGCTTCTAGCCACTCAGGCTTTATCAATGTCTGGTCTTTGTTGTCTCTCTCTACTTCCACTTCCTAGTCTGGTCTTCTGCTGAGACTATCTGCTTTTTCTATTCTACTTCCTGGAACATGTTTCAGTGCAAAGTCAAACCTAGATAGGTATGGGGTTTATCTTGCTTGTCTATGATTTAATTTCTGTGCTTTCATGAAGTATTCAAGATTCTTGTAATCTGTCCATATCTCAAATTTAGTTGTTGTTCCTTCCAAGAAGTGTCTCCATGTCTCTAAACACTTGACTATAGCTAATATCTCCTTATCATATATCTCATAGTTCCGTGTCACTTAGAGATTTTGAAATGAAAGCAACTGGTTTTCACAATTTGTCAGAGTATTTCATTGATAACACTCCTTCAGTAGCATAGTTTGAAGCATTTGCTTTTACTCTGAATTCTTTGTCTAAGTCTGGGACTGCTAATACTGGTCTTGTTGTGAAAATTCTTTTTAGTTCGTCAAATGCCTTTTGTTGCTCCTGTCCCTACTACCACTTTACATCCTTCCTTGTCAGCACATTCATTAGCCTAGCTACTTGAGAAAAACTTTTAATGAACCTTTTGTAATAATTTACAAGGCCTAAAAACTTTCTGACGTCTTTCACATTCTTTGGTTCTGGCTAACTAAGTACCCCATCTACCTTCTTCTTCTCTATTTCTACCCTGTTGGGCCCTATGATTATCCCTAGGAATCCAATCTTCCTTGCTTTCCACACACATTTCTCTAGCTTGATGTATAGGTCATTTTCTTCTAATCTCCTCAGTATCTTTTTCACAATTTCATTATGCCTTTCTTCTGTCTCTGTCCCTACTAATACAAACACTGTGACTTTTCCTTTGTTTATCAAGTCCCTTAGGATTTTGTTCATCATTGCCTGAAATGTAGCTGACAAGTTTGTCATTCCAAAGAACATGGCTGTTGGCTCAAAGGAGCCCACATGTATTGTAAACACTTTCTTCCACTCATCTCCTTCCTTGATCCTTACATTGTTGAAACCTCACCTTAGATCTATCTTAGTAAATATTTTCTTGCCTCCTATATTGTCTATTAGATTTGTGATTAAGGAGAGTAGATAATTGTTCTTTACTGTCTGGTCATTCAAGTTATGGTAGTCTATGACCATCCTCTTACTTCCATCTTTCTTTTCTACAAAGAATACTGGCAATGTTTAAGAGGATTTTGATAGTCTGATATATCCTTTCCTTAGTTGGTCTTTCACAAATTTCTGAACTTCTTTTCTCTCATTCTTGAAAAGAGGATAAATTCTTTCTTTTCATAGTTTGAACATCTTTTTAAGGTCTATGGCATGATCCCAAATTTTCCTTGTAGGCATCCTTTCTGACTCCACCTTTCCAAACACCTTCCTTTACTTCAGGAATTTTTTTAGAACCATTTCCTCAATTTTCCTATAGTCTGCTTCTACTTTCTCTTCTCTTTCCCAATCTTTTTTATCATCTACTGCCCATCTAACAATTTTCTCTTCTTCTAGATTTACCACTCTCTTTCCTTTCCTTGTCCCTTTTTCTTCCCTTCCTTTGTTCCCTTCACACAATAGTGGACATTTCGTCATTTTGACTTCTCCTATTTCCCAGTTAATTTCTGGGTTATGAGCTTGTAGCCAAGGCATTCCCAAGATTACTTTTGTCCTTCCCAAATCACATATATCCATCTTCATCCTTTCTACATGGCCTTTATAGTACATATTTACTTCTACCTGATGTGTAATTGCTCTTGTATTATTATTCATACTATCAACATTTCTTACTACTACTGGTCTGTTCAACTTTTGTAGCTTAAACCCATGTCTTGCTGCTGTTTTTTTATCCATAAACATTCTTGTCACACTACTGTCTAGGAGCACCTTTACTGTTATGCCTTTATGGGTGTCTATCTTTTCTAGTCCAATGTTTAGCCATACCTCTCTTAACATCTTGAACATTCTCCTCACTTCTCTTTTGCTATTCCCTTTTCTTGCTGTGCTTTTTGGAACTCTTATCTATGTGCCACTACTCCCCAGTTCTACTATGGCTTCTTTTTCCCTATCCTATATTCAGGACACAAAATCTTCCTCTTTTCCAATTTCCTTTCTTTAATCATGTTATTTCTTCTACACTTGACATACTCAACTTTACATCCTCCTCCATCTTTTCTCTGTTTCCATACTTCAAGACAACTTCCACACCATAGATTTCTCAGTTGTTTTCCAGAGATAAATCCTTGTCCTCAATTTTCCTCTGTCCTGGTGCCTTTATATTCATACTCCCTACACTCCACAAACGTTATTATCTCCCCTTTGGTTTTCTATCCTCTTTTCTCCAATGCTATGCCTTTTGGAGACATACCCTGTATGCTGCTGTGCTCTTGCACCTTTTTCCATAGGAAGTATGCTAGTCTCTTTTCCTGTTGCACCTTTTGTAACCTTGCCACACGTGCTGCTCTCTCCTCTATCCCATATTGCATCACCTGACTACTCAACACTTCAAACTTATTTTGGGAAATAGCTTTCCCCTCTTCTTCCCCTTCTACATTTCTGTAGTTTTGGGCCAGGTGCCTAAACTTCTTACAGCTGAAACACAGCTTTCCCTTCCTTCCTTTAAGTTTTTCTCTTAGTCTGGTAAGGAATTGTTTTTGTTTGAGCATGCTGCTCAGGATAGTGTTATATTGTTCTAGAGACATAGTACTATGTCTCTAGAAGAAGGTACAGATTTAATAATTTGATCTAGTTAGAGTTACATCTGTTGGGGTGCAAGATCTTTACCTAACCAGATACTTACTGCCCTACTGACTACTGCCCTAATACTATGGTTAGACTATCACCTCACAGAGAGGATCCTTAATCTAGATAGTCTTCTAGAAATAACCATCACTCCTCTGTGTATACCAACTCACAATAGAGTGCAGCACAAGGTTTATACTAAGAAGAGTACAAGTAATCTACTAAATACTGCTCGTTTGTAAGGTCAGGTCTTAGAAATGATACCCAAGTTTGGTATCACTCTTCCACCATCAATCTCTAACTGATTGACAAGTCCCCTTAAGCCAAGGGCCCAGCTATATATGGAAATGACTAATGATCATGATGATTGTCAGTCGAGGATTGATCAGTGATAAGAGTAAAGATAGGCAAGGTTCAAGGTGAATGGTGCCTAAAAGTGATAGAATTGAGTTCTAATGTTAGAATAGCTAACTCCTGAGCTGGAATAAAGCCAACTGCTCCTTTATCAATGTTTGACAAGGAGAACTTAATAGAGTTCTTGTTAGATTTGCTACACTATATATACAATTACTATCATGGCTATGTACCTTGTCTCCCACAGTTCTCATATCCATCAGGTGACCCCTTTGTCACATCCTGTGACTGTGATATGACATTCTGTGACTCTGTAACTAGTCATATGATATTTCCCATGCTCCATCTTAGTAATAAAAGAAAAGAAAAGAAATATAAATAATGACTTAGCCATTTTGCCAAGTCATGACAACCTTGTCACGAAATATAACAAAACAGAACTCTTCCATTTTACAAGAGCTTGACACCCCCTAACCCTTCCATTAATCTAATATCTGTTAGAGGTCCTGTTATCTCCCCTAAATCTATCTGGCAATACTTGGGCTTCTACTTTGACCATAAACTCAACTTTAACTACCACACTCACTTCTATGCCATAAAGTGCCTCTCTACTCTCAGCGCCATGAAGATGCTAGGAAACTCCTCAAGAGGCTTTCTCCCCATTCAAAAATGACTCCTATACAGAATGTGCATCTTACCCATTGCTTTATATGGGTTTCAGCTCTAGTTTTTCAAAGGGGCTCCCATCATAAAAAACCTAACTGAACTTAAGAAAATACAGAGAAGAGCAGCCCTTTGGATCACAGGTACTTTTTAAACTTTATCATCTGAAAGTATTAAAGCTATTGCAGGCCTCATCTCTATCAATCTACATCTGTAAAAACTAAACAGCAGACATTACCTATGCTATACCTTTATTCCCCCCTTATATGCTATCAACTTGTTCCTGGACTCACACCATTCCAAGAATCAATCTCCCCACAGAGTTGCTACTTCCAAACTCAACATAAAACAACAAGCCAATCTCAAGAGTCCCATCAAGGATATCAACGAGCATCTTAATGGTGTTAGAAACTACTTTAATCCCCTTTACCCCCTCTTCTTTCCTAGCTCTAGGATAGTCAATCATTTCCCTAGTAGAATTAGTTTTCATTTTTCTCCTTCTTCTTCTGATCAGGACCTTCACCAATACCTATAGAGCCTCAATTCTGCCTTTAGGTTGTCTCAAGTAAACCACAATAGTACAGCTGTCATCGTAGATAGTAGTATCAAAAAATCTCATGTCACTACAGTAGTTGCTCATGTCTGGTCTGATAACTTGATCATTAAAAAGCTATAAGTTCACTCTATAAATATTATATCTCTCAAGGCTGAAATTATGGCTATCTACACAGAACTCATCCCTACCATAGAAATAGATAATGTCCACAACATTACTATTATTACTGATTCCATTGCCACTGCAAGGAAGATTCTGGAGTCCAAAGTCAATCCTCTCTAGAACATAATCATCCCACTAGCCTCTGCTATCAAAATCTTCCTCAGTAAAGATAGCAGGAATAAAATCCACTTCTAGTTCTGCCCCAGCAAAGCTGAATGGCCCAGATACAAACTAGTTGATAATCAAGTCAAAGCAAGCATATGCACTCTTACATTCCCCAGCAAGGACTCACATCTATTCAGCAAAAAGAAAGAATACAACAACATCCTTGGTGAATAGCAAACGTCTTTTGCAAATAGCCTCAAAAAAGAACATTACTTCCTGAACTTTGAAGATGAAAAGCAAAGGGTCATTAGGCCAACATATGCCAAGGGTGGCTTATGGCTCCCCTTCATAGGGTTCACCAATTCACTGTGTACTTGCTTTACTCATATGACTACTGGACACGTTTCCATTAGTGAATACAGACAGAGATTCTTCCCTCACCTCTCCACTAGCTGCCCATGTGGCAAAGCTGAAGTCCAGACCTGAGAACACATCATCATCAACAGCTTTGTCCACTTCCCTGTGGACAACCCTGGTGTATTCAGCTTTGACAATAGTTAAGGTCCCATTGCAATGTGACTCCCTGGAGTAAAAGTGCAGCCGTTATTTGTTCTCCTATTTGTTTTTCTTTTTCCTTCTTTCCCTTTTCTATTTTCCTATTTAAGTAGGTACTCTGTACTTGCTATGGTCTACCTCTGCACCCCATGTAATAAATTAGTAATTTAAAATAAAATAAAGGTAAAGCATGGGAAAAGAGTCATGTCACTGTCACAAGTCATGGTCACAACATGTGACAGGGAAGTCACATGACAAGTAATATGAGGACTGTGGTAGATAAAGTACATAGTAATAATAGTAGTTGTATATATAGTATAGAAAATCAAATAAGAACTCTATCAAGTTCTCCTTGTCAATTCTAAATTGGAGTGGACTTAAGTCATTGCAGCTAGAGTCTTACAGGCCTTAGATAGGATTTCCAGATCTAATTGAGTCTAGGATACTTGAATAACAAACTAGGTGTGACTTAGTTGAGAACAAAGCTAGGTTATACTACTGTCTACTACTATGTCATATTCTGGAAATCTGACAATTATGTAATTTATTTCTCCTAATAATTCTCCTGAAATTATAATTAGTAGGATAGCATAGTAGACTACTCTTCTCCTATTCAAGACTTCCTATAAGTACTGAGTAGTTACAGTGTATTTTCTCAGTTTGTAAATTAACGTTATTTGGTTCTAATCCTATCTTTGTCCACTTCCATCTCTATCCTATATCCTTAGGACCTCTACTCTGCCAACTTACTTTTATTTCAAAATAAGCGACTGACCTCATGACCAGAGACCAGGGCACAACACATAAGTTGAAGCCAATGTCATAACTTGGCAAAACAGCTAAGTTATTATTTATATTTCTTTTTCTTTTCTTTTCTTTTCCTTTTATCTTGGACTTACTACACAAAAGGGAGTATGGGAAAGTGTCACATCACATAGTCACAGTCACATGACATTACATGATGGGTCACATGATAGATATGGGAAAGTAGTGCACAGACCATATAGTAATTATATAAGTAGTGTAAAAAATCTAATAGAAACTCTATCGAGTTCTCTTTGTCAAATGCTGATAAAGAGCAGTTGGCTTTATTCTAGCTCAGGAGTTGGCTTGCTGACAACTCCAATGTTCTGTTCTGTTTGCCAGAGTCTATTTTCTTAGGTTTCTACCATCACTAAGTACTATCTATACTCTGAAGTAGTACTATACATCTGTCCCAGAGTATAAATTTATTTATAACTCCTTTACTCCATTATCTGTTTTCCTGTATTTGACATTGACCTATATTATGAGTTGTAAAAATCCTTGGAACAAGGAAACTTAAAAGGGGAATAGTGTCATAACTTAGCAAAATAACTAAGTTATTATTTATATTTCTTTTCTTTTTCTTTTTCTTTTGAACTTACTTCATAGAAAGAAGTATAGGAAAGTGTCATATCATAGGTGTCACACACTCACACTCACATAATAGAAAGTCACAGGTAATATCACATAATAAGTTATATAATATGTATAAAAAAATAGTGCTGTCACAATCTGTGACACCATAACATATACTGTGCATGTGTATGCATGATATATGCACATACATTTCTTTAGTGTATCTTAGTTAGTTGATTAGGTCATTTTACTGCCTCAAAATTCTCTAAGTTATATCAAATGAGATTTTCATCTGGGCCTCTGGCCTATCCAGAACCCTCTACTAATTCTGTGTTATTAAGTTTGTGCTGAAGTCAGTCTGCTATGCTCCCTTCTTACAACAGTTTGTATGACAGTTAGTAGTGTTGTCTATTAGATTGCTTTGCTCCCTTCCAACAACAGTCTGCGACATAGTGAACAATATTGTGTATTAGGTTGCTGTGCTTGTTATGAACATTGAGTGGGACTACAATTATTATCAGCCATGGTCTGATAATAAGTGGTTAGTAGACGAGATGTTGGCAATGCTAGATGAGGACATTATTATGCAGTAATATATCGAATAATGTCTGAAGACTCTAAGAGACAATGGACTCACAGAATAGACAGGACTCTTCGGAGAAATCTCAGACTAACTCTCTTTCTATTCTTGGACTTGTGCTAAATGGGACAACATCAGACTAACCCATTATTAGATAATGACTCGACTTGTCATCCTTAGTACTTCTGTCACTGATCTATCACTTAACTAGTTACTCTTAGTTACAAGTAGTGTTACCACATTGTAATGTAGTCACAATACCTAGTTAGGATAAATACAGACCAGAAAGAGAAGGGAATGGCAAGTTCTCTCTTTCTGTATTCCCTTTGTAAAATCTTACTCTGAGGAATCGGTACTCTTATTTGTCTTAGGACAATCTCAAGG
>Ga0157361_1000393_pt1:0-10000 | contig 18435 bp, 12 predicted proteins | sample AttlaeALBM2_FD_111481 | JGI IMG/M metagenome (GOLD analysis project Ga0157361, IMG submission 111481) | Fungus gardens microbial communities from leaf cutter ant in Ribeirão Preto, State of São Paulo, Brazil - Atta laevigata ALBM2 | ecosystem: Host-associated > Fungi > Mycelium >...
GCGAGATTAGTCAACATTTTGATGTTTCGATGCAACAGCAAGATGCTATTTGTAACAAGTAGTTTTGTTGGTTGGATAATTGGTCACATTTTATTCATGAAATGGATTGGATTGCTATTAGTTAAAAAAAAAAAAAGACTTAATTAAACACTTAAAAAAGACTTAAAGATTAAAAAAGTAATAAATTAATAAAAAGATTGATACATAAGAAAAATAAAAGAACAAATAAGAAGAAATACGTCCACCCCCTAACGATTTAATAACCTCTGCTACAAAGAAACTCATAAAACCAACTCCATTTGGAATTCCATCAATTATTCGTCTATCAAAAAAATGAGTGAATTCAGCCAATTTTCTCACCCCCACAGTTAAGAATGTTCCATAAAAGGCATCTATGTAACCCCGATTATATGACCAATCATATATAGCATTTTTTATTTTGTCATAAAAAATTCTATTAGGACCCATTTTAACAAATGAATTAATTAAGTCCAAATTTTGAAAAGATGAATAAACAGGTTTATATAAAAAAAATGCTATAAATATTCCGAAAGAGGCTATACTGACTGAAAAAACTGCATCTTTACAAAATTCATACCAATCTATTGAATTGTTTGAATTTTGATGTAAAAGATTTATAGACGGGGTTAACCATTTGGATAATATATCCACATCTTGATTGAAAGGAATTCCTAAGAATCCAACGAACAAAGTAAATAGAATTAATATAAGTATTGGGAATAACATCGTATTATCCGATTCATAAGGATACAAAGAAGTCTTGGTATTGCCAAAATTCGGAATAGAAAGAAAGGGTTGGATCAGATTTCTTACATTTTCATCCATTTTATATACTTTATTTGAAAAAAAATAAGGACGTCCATTATTCTTCATTTTTAATAAAGTTACCAAACGGAAGTTTTTGTTACTTATTTTTGAACCTTCTTTACCCCATAGAGATATTGAGTACAAGGGGGCATTCCTTTTTCCACTGTAATTTTGAAAATGAACGTTTAAATGTCCTTCAAAAGTAAGTAAATAGATCCGACACATATAAAATGCGGTTAATCCCGCCGTAGACCAAGCTATTATTGCAAAAATAGGTGAATACAACCAACTATCATTCAAAATTTCATCTTTGGACCAAAAACAAGCAAGAGGTGGAATACCACAAAGAGAAAGTGTACCTAATAAAAAAGAATTTTTCGTAATTGGTACATGTTTTGTTAAACCTCCCATAAGCACCATATTCTGACTTTTTTTTGGACAATATCCAACAAGAGTTTCCATTGAGTGAATAACGGATCCCGACCCTAAAAACAATAATGCTTTGGAATAAGCATGAGTAATCAAATGAAATAAAGCACTGCGATAAGACCCCATACCTAGAGCTAACATCATATAACCCAATTGAGACATTGTGGAATAGGCTAAACCCCTCTTAATGTCTTTTTGAGCAAGAGCTAAAGTAGCTCCAAAAAAAACTGTTATTATCCCTATCAAAGAGATAAAATTCATTATGTGTGGTATGACTATGAAAAGAGGCATAAGTCGAGCTACAAGAAAAATTCCCGCTGCTACCATCGTAGCAGCATGTATAAGGGCTGAAATAGGAGTCGGCCCTTCCATTGCATCAGGTAACCATACATGAAGGGGAAATTGTGCAGATTTAGCAATCGCACCGGCAAATAATAGAACAGCGCACAAAGTAACAAATACAAAATTGACCTCATTATTCGAAATCAAGTTATTGAATATTTGGAATAAATCACGAAATTCGAAACTCCCCGTTATCCAATAAAACCCTAAAATACCTAATAATAAACCAAAATCACCAACACGATTAGTTACAAATGCTTTTTGACAAGCCTTTGCTGCAACAGGTCGTGTGAACCAAAATCCTATTAATAGATACGAACACATTCCAACCAATTCCCAAAAAATATAAATTTGTATCAAATTTGAACTAGTAACTAATCCCAACATGGAAGTACTGAAAAAACTCATATAAGCAAAAAATCTCAAATATCCGTGATCATGAGACATATAATTATCACTATAAATCAGAACCATAATTCCAACAGTAGTGATTAATATTGACATAATAGAAGTAAGTGGATCGATCAAGTATCCGAATTCTAAAGAAAAATCATTATTGATAATCCAAGACCATACATATTGATAGACAGAACTGCTATTTATTTGCTGAATAGACAGATTCATAGAAAAAAGCATGACTATACTTAACAATAAAACGCTCTGAAAAGCCCACATACGACGAAGACTTTTTGTTGCCGTCGGAAAAAGAAGAAGTCCCAACCCTATTAACATAGGAACTGGAAGTGGAAGAAAAGGTATTATCCACGCATATTGATATGTCTGTTCCATAAAAAAAGTTTTTTATTCTTAATTAATTGTTTCCGATTGACCGGATCTTACCTCTTTCTAAAAAAGTCAATAAAAAATCAATATATGCACTAACTTATTGAATAATTTTATATTAGTCTTTATTCTGAGTCTTTTCAAAATCGTTCAAATATTCAAAACAATAAGTTACAATTGATCAAATGATATGACTAAGTGGCATATAAAAACGAATACTTATAATAGGAAAATAAAAATATAGCAAGGATAAAAATTTGGGCTAAAAAGAGTATGATATTATAGGATTAACTAAGGGCATCGGTCTAATGAAAGAAAAACTCTTTATTTTAGTTAGTTTATTTCAACTCATTAACTAATTCATTATGGGATTGATTGTTTTACATTTCAATCAAAACATGTTATTAGTAAAGTTTAGAAGATTATAGATCTAAAATGAACTTTTTTATCGAGAAAGGATAAAAAATGACTGAGATATTTTTTATCAAACCACGCATCCTTTAATAGATTTATTACTAGTCTCATTCAAATTTTAAAATTGAAATTAGGTATATTTTTTCTCAAGTTTGACTAAAAAAAGACTCAATTTATTAGGCAAAAGTTTACAATCCTTTGAGGTATTTTATTACATGTAAATAAAGTATAGAATGAATAAAATAAAGGTCTTTTAGGTTCTTTATTTATTTTATGAAGTTTGATTTAGCAGATTCTAAAGATATAACTTTAAGAGATAAACAACGAGAACTAAAAGTTCCAAACCAAAAATTTTTGGTTTTACGATTACAAATAGTGTAGGAATCCAAAATGATTTATTGTTATTTTGAGTAATTTTTGATCCAATTTTCGCGGATCTTTAACATATCTATATTTATTTTTTATGAAGAGAATCTTTTTGAAATCAAAAATAGATAATGAATAAGAATTCGTTTTGAACAATAGATGTCTTTCACATCCAACTATAACAATGAGTAACTTTTAAATGGCAGTTCCAAAAAAACGTACTTCGATATCAAAAAAGCGTATTCGTAAAAATATTTGGAAAAAGAAAGGATATGGGGCGGCGTTAAAAGCTTTGTCACTAGGGAAATCTCTTTCTACCGGGAATTCAAAAAGTTTTTTTGTACGACAAACAAATAAGTCCTAAAATATCGGAATAATCAGAATGGATTTGACTCAAAAAAAGGGCTCAGTAATTTGTTAATATCAAATTTCTGAATTCTAAAAAAGAAAAAAGACAAAATTTTTTCTTTATTTTTAGTATATTTTCACTCAAATTTTGGTGGTGGGGAGTCTTATTTTCCCCATCGACCTTTACAATAATGAAAAATTTTTATGTTTCTCGAGAAGGCCGTATATAATATTTTTAGTTCAAATGAATGAAGTATTGAAACTAATTGATTCTATGTTAAAAAATTTTGGATAACTTTCTGACTTCTTAATTTATTTACTATATGGAATGAGTTTTCTATATATCTCCAATTTTCAGCCCAATCAATAAAAGAACTTAATTGTTGCAATATTATGTACAAAAAATGCGTCAATTTGTAGTAATCCAAAATAGACATATTTAAAATTCATTGATAAAATTTATTTTTTGTTTCAAATTTATGAAATCAGATAAAACAGAAATAATGACAATATAAAGTCAAAAATGAAACTAATGAACCTTCAAATAGACTTTTGAACTTATTTTTTTATCAATTTGAATCTTGACTAAAAAAACTTATTTGATTGAATTGACTTGTTCAATCTCGACGATTGAATATAAATAGGCTATTATGAGTTCGAGCAAGCCGCTATGGTGAAATCGGTAGACACGCTGCTCTTAGGAAGCAGTGCTAGAGCATCTCGGTTCGAGTCCGAGTGGCGGCATGCCATCTTCTAAAAGAGATCCAATAGATCCGATAATAAAAATAAATGAAATTCCCCGTTTCTATTTCTTAATTAATATGAATATATTCATAATATATTCATAATATATTCATAATATATTCATATAGGGGATTCCCTCCCTTTTTTCATTTTTATGATATTTTCAACTTTAGAGCATATATTAACTCATATTTCTTTTTCTATTGTTTCAATTGTAATTACACTTCATTTGATAACCTTATTGGGGAATGAAATTATAAAACCATATGATTCGTCAGAGAAGGGGATGATAGCCACTTTTTTATGTCTAACAGGATTATTAATCACTCGTTGGATTTATTCAGGCCATTTCCCACTAAGTGATTTATATGAATCATTAATTTTTCTTTCATGGAGTTTCTCCTTTATTCATATAGTGCCTTATTTCAAAGTAAGAAAAAATGATTTAACCACAATAACTGCCTCAAGTACTATTTTTACCCAAGGCTTTGCTACTTCGGGTCTTTTAAATGAAATACACAAACCCGCAATATTAGTACCTGCTCTACAATCGGAGTGGTTAATAATGCACGTAAGTATGATGATATTGAGCTATGCGGCTCTTCTTTGTGGATCATTATTATCAGTAGCACTTCTAGTCATTACATTTAGAAAGATTTTTTATAGTTCTAAAAGTAATAATTTATTAAAATTAAATGAGTCATTTTCATTTGGTGAAATCCGATACAAGAATGAAAGAAACAATATTTTTCAAAAAACTTCTTTTTTTTCTGATAAGAATTATTACAAGGCCCAATTTATTCAACAATTGGATTATTGGAGTTATCGTGTGATTAGCCTAGGATTTATCTTTTTAACCATAGGTATTCTTTCAGGAGCAGTATGGGCTAATGAAGCATGGGGATCATATTGGAGTTGGGATCCAAAGGAAACTTGGGCCTTTATTACTTGGATCGTATTCGCAATTTATTTGCATACTCGAACAAATAAAAATTTGCAAGGAGCAAATTCCGCAATTGTGGCGACTCTAGGCTTTCTTATAATTTGGATATGCTATTTTGGGGTCAATCTATTAGGAATAGGGTTACATAGTTATGGTTCATTTACGTTAACCTATAGTTAAATTCAAGAAAAGTTCTTAAGAATACAAATAGAATGCAATACGGTGTATATAAAAAATCTTGTCTCAACCGGCGAGAACCATGTGAATCAAGTAGTATAGTGATTCACGCGGTTCTCGCAAAGACCAAGTATGTTGGGTAAAAATTGAAATTCATATTTTGTTTTTACTTTATTTCAATTTAAAATTTAAGAGAATAAAAATACTTCTTTTTTTTACCAACCAACTCTTAAAAATAATAGGAGTTTTTTTTAAGAAAACTATCTATAAAAATAATTAGATAGAATACCTTCAACCTTGTCAACTGATAGTGAAAGAACAAAATCGGGGTACATACCAATACCTATTACAGGTAGAAAAATGCAGATGGAAACAAATAACTCGCGCGGTCCAGAATCAAAAATATAAGAGTTTGGAGTATTAAATAACTTGTATCCATAGAATATCTGGCGTGACATAGATAATAAATAAATAGGAGTTAATATCATTCCAATTGCCATTACAAAAGTGATGGCAATTTTGGCCATTAAAAGATATTTTTGGCTGGTAATTATTCCTAAAAAGACTAGCACTTCTGCAACAAAACCACTCATCCCCGGTAATGCAAGGGAAGCCATGGAAAAGCTACTGAACATCGTAAATATTTTTGGCATGGGGATAGCTACTCCGCCCATTTCATCGAGATAAACAAGACGTATTCTATCATAACTCGTTCCTGCCAAGAAAAAAAGTGCAGCACCAATAAAGCCATGAGAAATTATTTGTAAAATAGCTCCATTGAGTCCCGTATCGGTTATCGAAGCAATTCCTATAAGTATGAAACCCATATGAGATACGGAGGAATAGGCTATTCTTTTTTTTAAATTACGTTGGCCGGGAGATGTTGAAGCTGCATAGATTATTTGTATTGTGCCTACTATCATCAACCAAGGAGAAAATATAGAATGAGCGTGTGGTAATAATTCCATATTAATCCGAATCAATCCATACGCTCCCATTTTTAATAAAATTCCGGCTAGAAGCATACAAGTACTGTAATGCGCCTCTCCGTGGGTATCTGGTAACCATGTATGTAGGGGTAGAATCGGCAATTTGACAGCAAAAGCAATAAAAAATCCAATATAGAATAGAATTTCCAAAGCCACAGGATACGACTGATTAACTGATGTTTCAAAATTTAATGTTGGTTCATTAGAACCATATAAACCGACACCCAGAACTCCCATTAAGAGAAAAATGGAACCCCCCGCCGTGTACAAAATAAATTTTGTGGCTGAGTAGAGACGTTTCTTTCCTCCCCACATGGATAGAAGTAGATAAACTGGAATTAATTCTAATTCCCACATGATGAAAAAAAGTAAAAGGTCCCGAGAAGAAAATGATCCTATTTGACCACTGTACATTGCTAACATCAAGAAATGGAATAATCGAGAATCCCGAGTAACAGGCCAGGCCGCTAAAGTAGCTAAAGTAGTGATAAATCCTGTTAATAAAACGGGTCCTATAGACAGTCCATCTATTCCTAATTTCCAACGGAAATCAAAAAAATTGATCCATTTATAGTCCTCTACTAGTTGGATTAATGGATCATCCAATTGGAAATGATAACAGAATGCATAAGTTGTTAGAAGAAGTTCTAACATGCATATACATATAGTATACCACCTAATTACCCTATTTCCTTTATGGGGAAGAAAGAAAATTAAGGAACCTGCAAATATTGGTAAAACTACAATTATTGTTAACCAAGGAAATTTGTTCGTGGTAAAGACAAGATACACTTAGACCAGAAAAACCTGTGCCCAAAAATAAGATATTTTTGGGCACAGGTTTTGGCGGTAAAAAAAAAAGTGGACTCAAGTAGGGGTTTCTGTAATGTATTAATAAGCTATACCCATGCTGCGGGTTGTTTCATGCCATAAATAAACTCGAACACTCAAGAAGTCTGTTGGGCAGGCGGATTCACATCTCTTACAACCGACACAATCCTCTGTTCTTGGAGCAGAAGCTATTTGTTTGGCTTTACATCCGTCCCAAGGTATCATTTCTAATACATCCGTAGGACAGGCTCGGACACATTGAGTACACCCGATACATGTATCATAAATCTTTACTGAATGCGACATGGGGTCTATCCATTTTTGAACGTGATAAAATTTCAATCTAGTAAATTGATAAATGAATTATATATTTAAATACTAGTACTAGATGAATCGATGAGTTCCCCGAGTTTTTTTTATCTATTTCTGGATTGACAGTGCCAAAATACTTTGATTTCTTATCTTTGTGATAACATGATCACATCTTACGTGGCAGACATGCTAATTTGAATTAATTTATGAAAATGATAATTTATATAATAATATTACTTATTCAATAAATTCGATTGATTTATACGAGTTGATTTTCTGTTACGATAAATTGATGAAACAATAGCGAGTCCAATAGCGGCTTCAGCAGCTGCAATAGCTATAACAAAAATAGAAAAAATGGCTCCTTTTAATTGACGACTATCAAAAAAATCAGAAAATGTTACAAAATTTAGATTAACCGCATTTAATATAAGTTCAAGACACATAAGAGCCCTAACCATATTTCGACTTGTAATCAATCCATATAGACCGACAGAAAATAAATAGGCACTCAAAACAAGTACATGTTCGAGCATCATTAACCAACTCCTTATCAATCTTGATTCATTTCAATATGAACAACAATTTAACCAATTGGATTGACTAGAATATAACGAGTAATGGAATAAAGGAATATATTGGGAATAGATCGAACTAATAAAGAATTTCTATTTTATATACAAAATCAAATAGAAAAAAGGAAATACATGTGATAGCTCATAACAAGGTTTTTCCAGTTCTTAAAGAGTTATTATTGACGAGCTACAGCAATTGCGCCGATTAACGCAACTAAAAGAATTATTGAAATGAATTCAAACGGAAGAAAAAAATCTGTTGATAAATGAATCCCAATTTGTTGACTATTACTTATCAGATCTTGCTCTATAATATGGTTTGCTTTTGTAGTCCAAATAATCCCGTACCATGACGTATCTGGAATAGTAGTAATTAGTGAAACAAAAAGACTTGTACAGACCACGGAAGTTACTCCATCTCCCACGGTCCAAAGATGGAAATCTTTGGAATATTCTGAACCATTTATGAACATCACAGCAAAAATGATTAAAACATTTATGGCTCCTACGTAAATAAGGAGCTGCGCAGCAGCTACAAAATGGGAGTTCGATAGAATATAGAATAACGATATACAAACAAAAACCAATCCCAATGAAAAGGCAGAATAAATGGAATTGGCAAATAATACTACTCCCAGACCCCCTAATATAAGACCCAATCCCAGAAAGACTAAAAGAAAATCATGTATTAGTCCAGGTAAATCCATTATATATAAAATAAGAGATAAATAAATCAAAATCTTGCATAACTTTATTGACCCGGTCAGGAAAAAAGAAGTAAATCTACTTTTTTATAATAGTTCTTAATTATTATTATTTTATTCAATTTTTAAAATTCCATTTTCATGGATATGGATTGATGTAGATATAGTTATTGGCCTAATCTCTCGAAAGAGTAATTTGAGTCTATCTATTTTCAAATCATCAATATGGACTATAGAAAATAAATCTATTTTTCATATTAATATAAATTAAAACACAATTCTCGCCCCCTAATCAATATAATTATGAATATAATTGTAGTTATTCACCAAACAAAAACCTTCATTAGATCAAAATGAATTCTTAAGTTTTTATTTCAGGCAAATTTAAAATTGTTCGAATTGTGTAATCGTCAATTATTGACATTGGTAACCGACCCAAAGCAATTTGATTATAATTCAATTCGTGACGATCATAAGTAGAAAGTTCATATTCTTCAGTCATTGATAAACAATTTGTTGGACAATACTCAACGCAATTACCACAAAATATACATATTCCGAAATCAATACTGTAATTAAGCAATCGTTTCTTTCTAATATCAGTTTCTAATTTCCAATCAACAACGGGTAGATCTATAGGACATACACGAACACATACTTCACAAGCAATGCATTTATCAAATTCAAAGTGGATTCGACCGCGGAAACGCTCGGATGTGATCAATTTTTCGTAGGGGTATTGAATAGTTACAGGTAAACGATTCGCGTGTGATAAGGTAATCATGAAACCTTGACCAATATACCTTGCGGCTCGTATTGTTTGTTGGCCATAATTCATGAACTCAGTTACCATAGGAAACATATCGTGAATATCTATAAAAAATAAGATACTTGTTTCTTTCTCTTGTTTTGGACAAGTCGTGAATATAGAAATATTTTTTTACAGTGAAAGAAGTTGGGAAGAAGTTGTTAATAATAGATTACCTAGAGAAATAGGTAAAAGAAATTTCCATCCAAGATTTAATAATTGATCCATTCTCAGCCGCGGTAGAGTCCATCTTGTTGCGATAGGAATGAACAAGAACAAATAAGTTTTAGCTAATGTAATAAAGATGCCAATTATTGTTCCAAAGACTCTACCCCTTTTAGTAATATCAAAAAGCTCGGGAACAGATATGTACGGAATAGAAAGATTCCAACCCCCCAAGTAAAGAA
>Ga0157361_1000393_pt1:15000-18435 | contig 18435 bp, 12 predicted proteins | sample AttlaeALBM2_FD_111481 | JGI IMG/M metagenome (GOLD analysis project Ga0157361, IMG submission 111481) | Fungus gardens microbial communities from leaf cutter ant in Ribeirão Preto, State of São Paulo, Brazil - Atta laevigata ALBM2 | ecosystem: Host-associated > Fungi > Mycelium >...
AATATTTGTATTCAATTTCCAACCCAAATATTTTCTATCTGTATTTTTTTCCATATATATAATATCGCTTTTTCCTAGAGAATTCTTGATAGAAATATTTTTGAGTATGTTAACAATTTTTTCTTTATTTCTGGTGGGATTTTCTTGCTTCTTATTTGTTTCTAATGATGATCTATAAATATAGGACTTGTTCTTAGTTTCAGAATGAATATATTTATATGATAAACGATCATATCTATAGTTTTTTTGAAAATTATATTCTTTATTTGGTAATAAATAGACTTTCAAATTTTGTTTTTTTTTGTAATCAAATAATTGGTCTTTTTCATAGGAATACCATTTATTTAGATCCTTATTTTGAGAGGGCTGGCATTGATTTTTTCCATTTCGCCATTTTTGTGGGACTAATCTAGACCATGTAATCTGAGATAAATCGTATTGATAATTACCTCTTAACCAGTTTTTCCATGGATTTATTCCATAATTTGGAAGTTTCTTATGTCTTACTTCGGAATCAAATATTCCTTGTCTTCCAAAAAAATCCTTTATTTCCTTCTTAATAAAAAAAGATGGTCCATTATACTGAAGAATAGATCTTAACTTATTGAAGTTAATAACCTGGGTTTGTGATAATTTTAAAAATACATATTTTTGTGACAAGTAAGATAAATCAAAAAAAATATGTGACTTCCGCTTACTATTTCTAAGATTATCAAAAGCCTTTTTTATAGTCATAGTCGAAATAAAGTCAATTTTATTTTGTTTTGTTTTATTAATCTTTTCTTGATTTGTTTCGTTATTGTCAATGTATATCTCAAGAATTTTTTTTGTTGATTCCATAAGAAGTTGTAGAGCGATTCTGCGTATATTAATGATACATAGAAAGATATCTATGTATATTTTTTCAACGAAAAATTTCACTATTAATTCAATATTATTTCTTTTTAATATTTTCCAAATTTTTGGGGGTGATTCTCCATTATTCTTTTTATTTTTTTTTATTCCCGGCGTTACTTTTTTTTTATTTTTTTTCATTATTTCGATTTGATTTATGATTGTGTTTCTTCTATCAATTCTATGTTTCATTTCTTTTTCTGCCTGTGAATAATTTGTCAAACCTGTAGATCGATTTTGACTAAGTGATTCATGAATTATCTGATTGCTGATTATAGAATCTTTTTCTATTTCAGTTTCATTTGATTCATATATTTCTCTCGGTATAAATAATGGAATTTTATTTACTTTTAAAAGTTCTTTTAGTATTTGTTTTACAAATAAAAATGCTTTTGCTTCTTTTTTTTTTATTTTTTTTAAAGCTCTTCTAACTCTAAAATTGAATTTTCTTATTTCGACTTTATAGTCTATATCTTTTAAAATGGGTTCAAAAAAGGAAGGTGTTTTTCGCGGAGGACCAAAAGGATATTCCGTTTCCATTCCGAAAACTGTTAAAAAACAAGAATCAAAATCATCTTCTTGCTTTTGATCTCTATCAGAGAGTCGTAGCTTAGATCTGTGCCAAGGTTTCAAATGAAAAGGATATAGGATTTTTATCTGAAAACCTTCTCTTAACCAATTTTTAGGAAATTCTGTTTTGGAGAATTGAAGACCATTATAGCTGCACTTTAGATAAATTTCTCTATTCCAATCTTGGAAATCCTCGTACCATTCCGGAGATTGTCGTAATAAAATACGGCCAATATTCTTAGCTATTATCAATAAGGGTAATTTAATATATCTTCTAAAAATTGATTGAGCTAGTAACAGAACACTTCTTGATTTTTGTGCATATGGAATGTTCTCCCAGAATTCTATTGCGTCTTCCTGGTTGTTTTTTTTTATTTGGAATTGTTGATCTAAAATTTCGAATTCTGCCTTTTTACCCAACCAATCTCTAATACTAAAAAAAAGTTTCATTAGGTCCGATATAGGAAAAGGAAAATCTTCCATTTTTTCCAAAAAAAGCGGGGAATGGGGATTTCCTTGAGACAGTCCCCAAATAACTATTTTACGCCTTTGAGTACGGATAGAGCCTTTGATTACGGCTCGACGAAAATCTGGTTCTTCCAAATAACTTATAAAACCCGAATCTCTATTAAATTTTCTATAAAGATTATAATTCTTGAAATGAGACTTCTTAAAACTTCGTCCGGAACGAGTTAAAAAAGCTATATGTTTAAATCTTCTTGTTCGAAGCTGGTGATCCAGCCCTTGCATTATGCCTTGTTCTTTTCGTCGTTTTTTTAAATATTGTTCCAACTCGTTGATTAATTTGTATGACCATCTAGGGGGTTTTTTACCTATTTCGTTTATTCCAATATATTTTTTTTCGCGTTTAGAGTTAGTTAGAATTTCGTTCAATGAAAATTTTAACCTATTATTTGAATCAATTTTTAGTTTTTTTTTTTCTGATCTTTCGATTTTATGTTCATTTTCTGGAGAATTAGGATAGGGAAGAAGGATATCATGAATTTTATTTAGTTCAGCAGTTTCTATGCAATTTTCTATCGAAGTTTCATTTATGATTGAAGAAGAAAACAATTTCTTCATTCTTCCACGATACATCCCATTCAAAAAGGGATCATACATTTTAACTAGGCAATTATTTTTGTTTTTAGTCTCAACATTAGACAATCTGGTCTTTGTTTCAAGTATTTTTAGAGAAAGAAAGACTGTCTCTAAGGCCTCAATTCTATTTATAAATTCATTATTTAAGTTGTTCTTTTTCTCTTTATTGGTATAAAGCCACTCGGCGTATAGTTCATCAGGGGAGAGTTTTTCTAATGTAGACAACGATATCCTTCTTGCTATCATTTCCCCAAAAGTTGACAAACTCGGAGGATATGTAAAAGAGATTCTTTGTTTTCCATCACTTTGGCATGTATAAAAAAAATATTGTGAGGCTTCTTTTCTTACAGAGCCCTTAAAATTTTTATTTCTCTTTCTTATGTATCGTAATGGACGATTCCATCGGTTATAATCGAAAAAAAAAGTCAGAATAGGTTTTTCAAACAAAAAAAAGTTTTTTTCTTCATCTTTTTGCTTTTTTTCAAGTATTTTGAACTTCAAATTTTCTTGATTCCCATACATATAATCAATCGTTTTATTGTTATCGAATTCTTCTTCTTCCATTTTGTCGAGCGTGTTCAGTTTCTTACTAAAAATGGGTGACGGTATTCTGCCTAAATAGTAGACACAGGTAACTAATAATAAAATACTAAAGATACCAGCCATAGACATAGAATTTTTCAATTCTGACACAAGGTATTTATTAGATCGAATGTACTTCCTAATAGATCGATTTTGCCGTATCCAAACTAATAGCAATCCAATCCATTTCATGAATAAAATGTGACCAATTATCCAACCAACAAAACTACTTGTTACAAATAGCATCTTGCTGTTGCATCGAAACATCAAAATGTTGACTAATCTCGC
>Ga0157361_1000401_pt1 | contig 18094 bp, 12 predicted proteins | sample AttlaeALBM2_FD_111481 | JGI IMG/M metagenome (GOLD analysis project Ga0157361, IMG submission 111481) | Fungus gardens microbial communities from leaf cutter ant in Ribeirão Preto, State of São Paulo, Brazil - Atta laevigata ALBM2 | ecosystem: Host-associated > Fungi > Mycelium > Unclassified ...
GTGGACGAAGAAATACATGAAGAGGCAAGATGATGGATAGGATGTCCCGGTAGATAATGTTAGATGTAGACAACACAATAACCATTGTTTTGTCTGTTCATCTCGCACCACATGATTAGTGAGCTCTGATGAATTGAGTGAGAAATTGATACGGGGAGATAATGCACTGATTGCATTTGTGTAGTTGCGAATAAAGCTAGGATGGAAATCGACGCCGCGACAAATCATGGACCATCAATGTTATGTCTCAGGCATTTTAGTCTTTGTAGAGCAGCAGTCAATGGGTAGAGAACCATTGAGAGGAATTGAACAAGAGATGAGCTTGATCAAGAAAAGCCTGACAACATGTTTTATAGATGACGTACCTTGTATAGGGATCAACTCTGAGATTTGAGACTAATCGAAGTAGTATCTGAAAGAGGAATCTCATGGGCGAAATATTATTCTTCTCTTTGATCTTCTTGGAGTTGAAACGAGATATCACCTCTGCGGATAGGGTGGGAGAGCCTATGACTTCGTTACATAGGCATTTAGAAGTAAATTAAACTAGCAGAAATGGCTGGACTGACCACTTACATAGGTCAGGGAGAGAGAGATACCAGAGTTTTTTCATGATGAGGACACCGATAAATCCTCTCTTGCTAGTCTTTGCACCACGAACACATGCTCTCTCCAGACTATCTTTAATAAAAAAACGAGTGTGATGATAACATGAGAGCATACATACTATGGTGAGATAGTGCCTATACCAACTAAGTGGGTTTTTTGATTCTGGAAAGATAGTCGGTCCAGGGGTCAAGAGAGAGAAAGTGACTTCAGTTGAATCATGACAAGACTGGGGTGATGGGCCGGACATCTCAGTTCTCAAGAACAATGGTGTGCGAGCATGACACGACGCATCATTCATCCATTGACATTTGCATATGTCACCCTCCAGTAGCTGCTTTCTTTAATTTTGTTAATTGAATTTCAAAAGTGTGATGTTATTTCCTACTCTACATGAAGAAGCATCAGAAAACGGTCCAGTTTTCTCCGACCATCTCTATCCAAGGAAGCGACGGTTCTTGATAAGCAGGTTCAAAAAAACCAGGCATAGTATCGCCTCGACCAAGATCACCCTTCTCCTGCCCCTCCTCCTTCAACGATGCTTGAGTGACGATGCGTGGACTCGAATCTTGGTTATTCCATCCACCACTGCTTTGCGTGCTGGAGCGACTCGCAGCAGCAGTAACAGTAAAGTAGCTAAAGTTGTTGGCGGCCTTATATCGGTCAAAGCGCTGTGCCACTTTGCTCTAGGACTCCACTTGTGAGGGTGGGAAGATCGAGACAGGTTGGCGGGTCGGTGGTGGTGGTGGTAGTAGGGATCAACCAAGGGCGGTAGGACAGTGGAATAGATCGAGAGCGGAGACGTCGGATAGAGGACTTGGCTTGGTAGGAAACAGGGTCCCAGAACGCACTTTGAAATTCGATTTTGGGGTCGGCATTCTGTTGGGAGAAGATGATGACGTTGTCAACACGAGAAGGGAGGTAGAACGTAGACGATGATCGCTGTGCAGAGGGAGAGCAATGAGCTTGTGATTTGTTCGTATATGCGTGTGGTGGCGATCATACCTGTCAATCAGATGTTGAGGGATTTTCCGTGGCCAGTGTTTCTGATGACTGCGGGAGAGACGTAGCCAAAAGAGCCGGCGAGGAGGTGAGTTGCTCGTCGGGAAAGCAGAAGAATTTTGCTTTGTGAAAAGAGTATCAAGAGGATCAAGGATGGGGAAATGGACGTGCCTGCATCAGTGACATGAGAGTCTAGATGGCTGGCTAAGATCTCCTGTAGAAATGACAAAGAGCTTTCGTGCAAGCTATTTTCTAGCAAGTCGTCCGGGATGAGTCCACATTGTTTTCGAAATGCATCTCCACAAGCGAACATGACAGCGGAAAGGGATACAAAGCCACTTTAGACGTCCGACCCAACACTTGAAAAGATCAGGCTCAGTGCAAACATAAATGACTCAGTTCCTCCCCAATGTATTATGGACACAGAGCCAAAAGCGTGGGAACCCAGTTACGACCACACTCTCTTCCACAGAGCACGAGCCAAACTCTCTCTCCTAAGTGCGGACAGCCGCACAAATGTTTCTTTCCATAATACCAGGCATAGTAATCGCAATTCTCAACTTGACGCTCTCAGAAGACGTAACATGCCCTCCGCCCATCTCTCTTATGCAGGCGATCTGGAAAGCCATGAGCTCTCCGATAACTTTGAAGTTGACTGCACGAAGGGTGTAGTTTTTCTGGACCGCGAGAACATTGTCTCTGGCCATTGTCACCTATCGATCCCATGTTGCTTAACTTGAACAGGATGGGAATTCCTGAGTGGGTGTGATGCCGTTGACTGTGTCTGCGGAAAGTTTCACTCGGGCTCCTATGGTTGGTTTTTTTCTACGCACACAGCAGTGGGAAATCTCCCACAGTAAGACACTTTCCGACGGGGAGAGTCACTCCTTGGCCATGAGGAGGAGGATTCACTCATAGGTACCCATCAGTCAGCATCCTTTACCAGACAGAAAGTGAGGTTGTTGGACCCAGTGACCCGTGGATGGTCTACATCATTGTGATATGGGTCCCGACTTTTTGTATGTATCAATGTGATGGATAATGATGCCATGCCGTTGGCATCTGTCATCTCACCTTGACTTGCTTTAGTTCTTTGCAGTCTAGAGCAGCAACGAGCATAGCGACAGAAGATGGGTTTTCGCAGTCTAATCCTCACCCTAATGGCAGGTGCTGGTTTCACTGAAGCTGTGTGGGGTCACCCACAACAAGGTTTTATGGCTCATTGGGACAGTGTTTCGAGTATGCCTATTGTCATTACCGACTATAGTTATGACTTGGCCAACTTTAAGCCCCCTGCCGCAACGGGATTCAACGGCGATACCAATCCCATTACAACGGTTGGAATTTCGCTGGAAATAGTGTTTCGTTCCCCTTCCAAAAGGTCAACCAGCATTTCCTTGGCGTTGTTATAATAGCCTCTGGTTCAACTATCACTGGCACAGACAATATTCTCGATTGGTATATGTATTACAACGCCCATAGCCGTATAGAAGGGAGTGGCGTCAACTTGACCGGTCACGAGTCCAGGGTCAATTGGCACATCTCAGCCACTATTGAGTCAGATGATGAGACCGTTTGGCCAGGTTTACTATCCTGGGATGATGTCAAGGATACTAATCTAAACTTGGCAATCTTTTAGTCATATATATTCTAATTTGATATCACTCAAACCAACATTCCCTTGCTAGTTCTGTTGTCGATCTCTGGACCCGCCCAGCCAGAAGCACATCGTCCTTGTCTGGGAGTGCTTTCGCTGATAATCCTTGCCCCTTCTCTCTCATCAATGTCGTTCCTCAGCCTCCTCCAGAATATGAGCCCTTCAATCTTCCCCTCACTCACTCAATATGTTTAGTAACTGTCTCAAATTGTTGAGGGTCTTCACACTGCTTTTGACTCTCTGACAACGATGGATTACCCGAACAGCCACAAGCTTATTCTGGTCATTGCTGATGGTATGGTTAAGGGCGCTGGAAATACATTGACGACTCTTGAAATCTTTTTGTCCATGATGACTGACTTTATTGTCGCTCTTCAAGGCATCATTGAATTTCAGTCTTGTGTCGCGATTATGGATGATCAAAGATGGCCAAAGTCTACTCCAGCTCTATGACTATGATGATACTGTGGAATGCTCGAAGCAACAGCGTGAGCCCAATGTTGCCAAATTTGGCAGCCTCTCGAAGCTAATGACGCGAAATAGGGCAATCGTGGCAAGCGCGACCACTAGATTATGTTGATGGAATCCTTGCAGAAGGTCATGTTCGATGAGAGGATAACGACGAATTTTTCAATATGATTTGGAGTGCAACTGTTGTTGACATCGTTTGCAGCATATGCCTTGCAATATCTCAATAGGAATGTACAGGTTGAGTCTGTGCTCTTTTCGTCTCAGCCCATGTTTTTCTCGTTGAACAGCGATGATGAATTTCATTTTGAGCATGGCACGTATGAGAAAGCGAGGTTGATAAGACTGCACAGTATCATGATGATGTCCCTCTTTCTCAGTCCTTAGCCTCATGATAACGATCTCGAAAGCATGTCGATTACCGCAGGGGTAGTGGGGGTTGGGAGGCTGGATGTTGGAGAGATGTTTTGTACAGGGGCAGCTTTCTTGCCTAATTTGCGTCGAGGGCCCCTGGTCGTCGCAACAGCTGTTATGTTTCCTAGAACATTTCTCGATCATTTGCTTACATCTCTGTTAGTACTCCACCGTCTTGGAGTTTGACATTCTACAGCAAATATACGTATACTTACAATCCGGTATTTTAAGTAGTCGCTCTGTACCCCTGAGATCCAGTCTTCGTATCTGGATCTGAGGTGCGTATTCTATCTTTTATCTTAACAATATACTTATGGTCTTCGTCTCTGGATCTCAGTTTGATTCCAGCTATCTAGCATCTTGAGTGACATTGTGAATATATTCTTCTACACTTTGGCATGTAGATTATCTTGGTACATAGTAGTGCATTTTGGAAATTGAAGTGGAGATGGCTTAGACTTTGATAGGAACTCTGTAGCCAATGCTGGTGTCAATGTATGCCCAGAATGGACTTGAAGTAAAATGCCACTGGCAGCTTTGGAACAGGTTACGCAAAAATGTATAATAAATCAAATTTACCCATATATTTACTGACCGGAGTCGGGATTTGAACCTGTTCATGTTTGATAAATTTCTTTCATGCCTCGTTGAATGGTTTTTATACCCATGACTACTATTCCACAAAGACCACAATGTATGAGACACAATATCCAAGGCCCATGAGTTGTTTATGGTGTAGATTTCCATTATTCTGAACTATGTAAATATAACTAATGTATTTATTATAGAGATTATGGGATGAAGATGAGAGAAGAGGCAAAAGGTAGATTGAACTATTAATCTAGCAGTAGATGCTTTGCTTTTATACCTAGGATGAATACTACTAGAACATTTGTTGTGCTCATAGAATCATAGGACTAAATAGAAGGAATAGAAACTAATGGAATCGTCTAGAAAGCCTTATGACTGTGCTCATCTACACGACTCAGCTTGCTTATTGGGATAAGTCTGAGAATATTCTACATTTATCATGTTGACTAGTGCAGATTCCTCAAGTCACTGTCATCCAGGAATTATCTCTCTGTTTTATTGGTATCAATTTTCTTGCTCAATTCATCATAACTCACTGATTATGTGGTTGAAAATGAACAGAAGAAATTGGTTATTGTGTCGTCTACATCTAACATCGTCTACTGGGATGAACAATGCCAAATGTTCTATCCATCATCTTTCCTCTTCATGTATTCCTTCGTCCAGGGAGGTAACACCTCTATCATCTCGTGAAATATCCACTTCGGTGTCCCTATCTGACTCTGTATGACAGAACCTGAGGGATTCCATTGTCTTGGAATCTATACTTTCGTCTGAAGGACAGTTTGCCTCAAGCAAATTGAGTATCAATCGCGACACCTGGACAACACAAAAATTAGGGATATAAGGAAGAAGGATTTTAGCTTACAATAAAGGGATAAATGAAATATTGAGAGCTAATAATTATGGTCAGTAAGGGGGACACTAGCGACAATAACAACATACTAGGCTAGGATATTCGAGAGAAGATAAGATGGATTTCGGAAAAAAGCGGCTTCTAGGCACGAGAAGACTTTGAGAAGAATGAGTTGTAGTCCACTCGTTTGATAATTCAGGCTTACCCAAGAGACTGAATAGATATAGATATACGATCAGTTAAATCAACAATATCCAGTTCTGGACTCACGGTATGAATAACAAGGTTCCATCACGGTAAAATACATACAATAAACGAGTCGATGTTTTCATGTGAGAAATACGGCTGCGTATTCCATCTCCAAGAACTCTTTGTATTTTATATGTCATGGTGAACCTGATAAATGTCAATACGACTTCAATTGCGGTTACTGTTGCCCTGATAATGCTTTTTTGTGTGAGGATAGATATGCAAGTCAGCAGGGCAAAATATGCTAGAACACATACTCAAAGGCACTAGCAAGACTGTTGTATATATTGTCAAGACGCGTTGGATTCCCCCAGCAACCATGGAGAGGAAGTTGCACTCCAGAAACTGAGATGGAATATGCCTCAAAAATCATCACAGACATCGCGGACTGAAAAATACGATCAGTTGGTTGGTTGAGTATCATACGGTGTCTAAAGCCTACCAGAACCTCAACTTATTTTGACTATCAGTCATCTCTATCATTCAAAAATCAAATTCTTCAAAACATACCTGCCGTCATGAAATATAGAATTAGTGTAACTAGAATTCACAAAAGTCAATGAAACAAGTCCACTAGCACATGCTTCTAGCCCTCTCACCAATTAAATCCTTGTTCCAGATTGCTCGAAGGCGCAGGACCAGCAGAGTCTTCACTACCAATGAATTCAATGTTTTGAAGAATCTATTGACATCAGCTACTCTAGTCCTTCAAAGTCATGATGAAACTCACTCAGTACCTAGTGTAAAACCAAATGTACACCTAGAAAAGGGGTAGGTCAGGGCGAGCAGCAAATCCAGTTGGCCTATACCACTAAGACATCCTAGTCAATGAAGATATCAAGACTAAATTAAGAGGAACATCTTACTGATTTCGATGCCCAGGATTTATTGTCAGCTGGTGAAGTTGTTATCAATATGCACTTGTTTTATGTCAGAAAATTTCTTCGTACTATATGAACTCATTCTGAAAATTTGGATTAGTTGTCTCATTCATTCAAGTAAAGAGAGTTGCACTTACATCATGGATGTCCAGTTACATATCAGAACAGAAAAATAGATCCCATGCAATCTTGACCACTTCCTCCTGAGATTTCATGTGTCAGTGGCAATATCCGGCCATCAAATGGAAAACATGCTTGTGGAGGTACTGAACCTAGGAAAGAAGAGGTATGTGGAATAATCTTTTACAATGGAAAGACTCACTTGTTTAGGAATGTGATAGATGACATCATATAGCATCAGGGTAGCGATAATGACTTGAGTAGGCTTCAGCTGTTGCTTCAAGAACAATACAATAAAGAACAGCATACCTTGGCTGTAATGTCTATATGACAGCCTCTTCAGGTCATAGATGTAATCTTGCGGTGTTAATCCGTACTGATCAGCCATTTGAGTGGAATAGCAGGAGGGAGGTATTTTGAATGAAACTCGATGACCATGGTTCAATTATATATCAACTGGCATCATTAGACAAATATTCTATCCGACTACGCGCAGACAAAAAAATGTCAAACATCTGATATCCGCAGTCCAATAATAATAGATCGTAGCTTCGATGAAACTCGATCTTAGTGGAGACTGATGAGCCATTCCAGCATCTCAACTTTCACGATGGGTGATGGAAAAATATGATAACTGAAGGAGCTCGGCTGTGGATCGCATCATTCTCCAGGCTTTGCCATTCAATTGACAGTTGGTAACAAACGGGTTTTACAAAGTCTCGAGCTGCAGAAAGTGCTACTTGGGATATGGGTTCTATATCACTCAGTGGGTATTTGGCTGCGTAATGTTGTCACTATTGTCTTCGAGAAGCAAGATGACTGATAAATCCCACCTTTGATATGCAGTGAAGCCTCCACTGCTTTAATAACATCCTGATGAAACGTTCTTGAGGCTGCGTACGTCTTCGATTTGCATAACACAGCCACTGCAGCATAAGTTCTGTGAATCATTTCTCTGCACCTTAGGCCTCAATCAATCTTTCAGCACGCAGAGCACTGTCCTGTTTCTACTTTGATAGGAAAGTGATGGTTCTTTTCCTTGTCAACACTAAGTTGTGCTTAAAGGGAAACGAAACGAGCATCTGGTCAGACACTGGTCTCGACCGCTCCAACCTTGTCTCCCACCTCACCCCTCATCCCCAGGTCAAGTTTTAGGTCTCGCACAAAATACTGTTGTTCCTATGGGCTCGCCACCGGCGGAGAGCTCTTCAACCGCGTTCTAGGGCAAGTTAACTGAGCATGACATCATCATCCGCTCCGTCCTCGATGTCGTCGACTACCTCCCCCCTACAGGATCGTCCTCAAGTGCACTTTCCTCACTCACACCCCCCCTCCACCTGCTTTACAGGCCTGACAACATCCTCTGCCGCTCCAATGATCCCAACAGTGACGTTGTCATCGTTGAATTTGGCATGCAAGTCCCCATCTATTTCCCACCCTTGACCCCTTTTGCTCATCTTTTCATAGAGCAAAATTTCTTCATTCTCCCGACGAGCAACTTACCTCCCTTGCAAATTCTAAGTTACCCACACAGGCCACGGAATGATCGCTTACACAAACGAAACACAAGCTCATTGTTCACTCTCTGCACAGCCATCATCATCTACATTCTCCTCTGTGGCTATTCCCCTTCTCGTGCTGATAACGCTACCACCTTCACCCAGCAAAACGCTGACTTCAAATCGAATTTTAAAGTCCGTACTGGAACTCCATTTTCAATGAAGCCAAATCCTTTATCCGGTGTCTCACCGCCCTTGATCTGCTTCATCGTTCCACCACCAAGGGGTTTTACATGAGCATTGGCCCAACACCACCACCACTACCACCAATGACGTGCCATCTCACATCGATCTCTTCCCCATCCTCAGACAGAACTCGAGTCCTAGAGCAAAGTGGCACAACGCCTGACCGGGGCCGCCACCAGGCTTAGCTACTTTTCTGTTGCTGTGAGTTTGTTGAACACGCAAAGTAGTGGCGGATGGAACGATCTAGATCCAAATCCATGCATTTCCAATTAATGACCATCGAAGGAGAAGGAGGAGGATGACCCTGGTCAGGGCGACACTCCATGCCTGGTTCTTTTGAACCTGTTTATTGAGAGCTGTCCCTTGCTTGGACAGATGTAGTTGGAATTCAACATGATTTTCCGACGCTTCTTCGTGTAAAGTAGAAAAAATGTAGTTATTGTCATATCACCCTTTGAAAATTTCAATTAAGGGCGACTGGGATATAAAAATAGGGTCGAAATGAAGAATTTCTGATTGAGAACATAGTCTTTTTGCATATCTGTACTGTTGGGCTTCTTTCTTTCCTGTGCTTGGTCGCCACCATTGTCAAAGGGGAGTAGACCTTGTGTCTCTGCTTTGCTTTCTCCTTGTGGTACACAAGTAAGAAGCTTGTCCCCTGTGTTCTGAAGCTTTATCAATGGTATCCATCTGCTTTGTAAACCAGAATTACTCTGAGGTGTGACATGCCACAATATGACTGGTTGCAAGGGAGCTCAAATGTTGATTCGAAGCATTTGAAAATACCAAGCTCGGTACTCTTCAGGAAAATCAAATCCTTCCTATTATATGCCAATGACTCAGTTCATCCCCGATGTATTATCGATTCAGAGCAGCGGCATGTGTTAGCTTTGAAAATGGAGGCATATACATGGTTATTTCCATTCGAGAGGTGCGGCTAGTTCCCCTTTCATTCCCACTCATGAGGCCTTTTCAGATTTGCAAGTTGCCAAGGAGATAAGCATACCAACCTGAAACGCAGAAAAAATACTAAACATGAACAGGTTCAAATGTCGACTTTGGTCAGTAGACATATAAGTAAATTTAATTTATTATCATACATTAGTACATCACAGCTGTGATGAACCTTGATCTCGGTTGAAGAGATGGTGGGCCGTTCTCTCAAATCTCACAATGAGTGGCAACTTTTATGAAGGACCGCGACTGCGGCTGACATTACCCTCCGGCTCTGCATCTCATCACATGAATTCGATTAACAGTTGGTAACAGAGAAAATGCTATTAGCTTGTTCATCATCATCATATAAACAACTTTTGAATGGCCTTGATATAGAATTTGAGGGCGACAGTCTTGAATAATTGCAGGTCTCGTCATCCCCATGCCTCGGTAGAACTCTGGATAGGAAAATATCCAACACCCGTCTTCACCGTCCTTCTGTAGATAATAAACAGAACATCTAGTTTCCTATCTGTCAAGGTGCATCCATATTCAAGCCATTTCTCACACATTCTCGGCATTGTTATTTTGATCATCTGGTCATTAATATCAGATTCCATGTGCACTTTACACCAATGATGACTCGTGCTGTATCAATAATAGCGGCTGACAAAACATAGCTTTCAGGGCCATAAGGTTATTCTTGTAGTTCAGACGAGGGATTGATTTCTGATAAGATGTGCCTGTTACAGGACCAAAAGAGGAGACAAACTAGGTTGGATCTCAGACGGAAAGCACAGACACAAGGTGTAAGGATAACTTCAGCACTCGAAGCGACGCAAGAACTAAAGTATACATTGTGCTACACAGTAGGCATAGTGTCGTTATAGTGTCGTTACGACTTTGCCAATCTGATACAAGGTCTGTCTGTTGCTCTGAACCAACAAATGCCCATAAAAGAACACCACAGATAAGCGAAAATGCCATGTTCTCAACCAGAGATTCTTTATTGCGACACTGTTTAAATATCCCAGTCACCTACCAGTAACTGCTCTCATTTATCTTTTTGTAATTGAATTTTTGAAAAGTGCAAGTATGATGTAACAAAAATTGCACTTTTTCGATTTAACATGAAGGAGCATCAGGAAAACGTCTGGGTTGTTTCTGACTACATCTGTCCAAGGAAGTGATGGTTCTTGATGACTAGGTTCAAAAGAACCAGGCATAGTTTCACCTTGACCAAGGTCATGCTTCTCCTCCTTCGACGGCGCTTGAGTGACGACGCGAGGATTCGAATCTAGATCGTGGCATCCCCCACTACTTTACGTGTTCAAGCGACTGGCAGAAGCAGGAAAGTAGCTAAACCTGTTGGCTGCCCTGAAACTGGTCAAGGCACTGTGCCGCTGTGCTCTGGGACTCCAGTTTTATCTGAGGGTGGGGAAGAGATCGACGACGTGGAGATGACGTTATGGTGGTGGTGGTAAGCCAAGGGCCGGGGAACGCCTCCTGGAAGGTGGGACGATGGAGTGGATCGAGGGCGGCGAGACGTCGGATAAAGGACTTGGCATGATCAGAAATGGGATTCCAGTACGGACTCTGGAAGTCGATTTTGGGGTTGACATTATGCTGGGCGAGGGCAGTGGAATAGAGGGGTAGCCACAGAAGAGAACGTAGGCGATGATGGCTGTGCAGAGAGAGAGTAATTGTGTTTTGTTTGTGTATGCGTGTGAAGCGGTCATACCTGTCGACCAGATGTCGATGGCTTTCCCTATGCCCAGTGTTTCTTATAGCTTCGAGGGCAATGTAGCCGCAAGAGCTGGCGAAAGAGGTGGGGTGCTCATCAGGAGAATGGAGGAGTCTTGCTCTGTGAAAGATGAGCAAAGGTGGGTCAAGAGTGGGAAATGGATGGGGACTTGCATGCCAGGCGATGTCACTGTCGGGGTTGTTGGAGCGATAGAGGAAATTCTCAGATCTGTGAAGTGGGTGAAGGGAGAGAGGGGGGGAGGAGCATGCTGGTGGAGGTAGCCAATGGCACTGAGAATGGGACGGATGACAGTGACTTCTTGCCTTTTGCGAGGACGCAGTCAAAGAAAAATCCTCAGGTGGCAAGCTCAAAGCAGAGGTAGTCTTTTGTGTGAGGCTTGGAGCAAAGCCCGATCTGTTAGGTCAACAAAGAGAAAGACAGACGAGGTTGGGGTGGTTGACACCGGTGAAGAAGTCTGAGGCCCAGAGAAGTGGTGAGAAAAAATCACTGAAAAAGCACCTCATGTTGTGGTGGCTGTGTTATGTGGATCGAAGGCGCCCCCAGACGCTTCAAGGAGGTGTCATCAGGATGGAAGAAAAGAAGTGGAGGCTTCACTGCATATCAAAGATGCGATTAATCAATCACCTTGCTTCTCGGAGACAATAGTGATGAGCATTACACCGCCAAGTATCCACTGATTGACATAGAACCGAGATCTTGAATAGCACTTGTTTTTTTTTTTTAAGTCAACAATTTATAACGCGGAGCGCGATGGCAGACCGCAGCAGAAGTACAAGGTATCTACACACCTCAGTACACGTTGTAAATGCACCTACTACACTAACTAAACATGATGCCAAAAGAAGTGCATGATCTAACTAATGAAGCTGTAGAAGGAAAGGAATGTGTTTTTGTGATTGAACCGAAAGAGAGGACCTACTTTCCAAAATATGCTCCACACCCACCTCAAATTCCCAGCCCCAAACCATGTGCCCACTGACCCCACCCCCTCATGCATTACACGTTTGATAACGGACACAATAGCACTTGTTTCTGTAACGATGTTGGATACATACAAGCCTCATGTCAGTCTCACATTGCACACATGCTCTATCGATTACAGTAGACAGTCGTAGAATAGCTCTCTAGTTTCGACCTGGTTATCATATTTAGATTCCCTAGCACAGGGTTCGAGATCATAACACAAGGTTGAAACTAACCAACCCCACTCTATGACACAACATATGTCTAGTTCACATCACAAATCAACCGAAACCCCCACACCAACCATGAAACAACACCTCGAATTTACATTTCTCTTAATTTCTTATTGTTACAATTCTCCAGCCCGGATGTGACGAAGTATGTTCCAGAAAATTCATTTACCTTTTGTCATTCCTCTTCTTGTCTCCCTAATTATGTTCCAGAATGACATGCCATAGAGGTCATCTTCATTCTTCCTACATTCTATTAAATTTTTACCTAGTGACGTATGCAGAGAACATGTTCATTCTTAGGTAAATAGTTGTACACTTGTATTGTACAAAAGGTGTTTACCATGTAAGCCCTAAGACCAGTTGTTTCTATCTGGTCTTAGGTGCGTATACCTTCTGTATTTCCTCCTGAACATTTAATCAACCTAGTTGTTTCTATCTGGTCTTAGTTCAGTCCAGTACCTTAGTTTCAAAGACGTACCTGTGCTTTCCAGCTGTCAGGATGCCCGAGTTCAGAGGATATATTAACCAGAATGAGGTTATAACAGGATAAATGCACAGGTATGTCTTTGAGTGCTATAAAAACACTGGACTAAGGCTAAGGCCAGATGGAAACAACTAAAGATTAAATGTTTGAGGAGGTACAGGGAATTTACACACCTAAGGCCAGATGGAAATGACTGGCCTTAGGGTTTACCTATATGTATGGGACGAGTGTACAGCTATTTACTATGGAACGAACAAATCTTGGACATCTCTCCATACGTTGCTAGGGGAAATTTTTAATAAAATGAAGAAAAAATGAAGGTGATATCTAAAGTACATCATTTTGGAATGCAATCAGAAATGAATGAAGAGAAATGATGAAAGGTAAAAGAACTTTCCAGAATGTACTTCATCAAGCAGACCTATATAGAGATCAGTTTCACTATTCTCCCTCAGCTGTCTACTCAGTCCCAAGACATCTGAGGTGAGACAATGCTTTCTTGTATTACAATCTTTGTTTACTGTAAATTGTAGATATTAACTGAATAAAAAAAAGGACAGAACTCTGGCTTGTCAGAACTTGACTGAGGTTTGAGCGAGAAGAATCATTGAAAAAGTGTCTCATGCTGCAGTGGTTGTGTTATGCAAATCGAAGACGTAGGCAGATGCTTCAAGAAGAAGCCCCAAGATGTGTCATCAGGATGTAAGAAAGAAGTAGAGGTTTCGCTACATATCAAAGAAGTGATTTATCAGTCATCTTGCTTCTCGAAGACAATAGTGATGAGCATTACACCGCCAAGTATCCACTGATTGACATGGAACCGACATCTGGAATAGCACTTTTTTCGGCTCGAGACTTTTCGGAACCTGTTTGTTACCAGCTGTCAATTGAATGGCAAAGTCTGGCGAATAATGGGAGCCACAGTCGAGTTTCTTCAATAGTCATAATTTTCCACCACCCATCGTGAAAGTTGAGATGCTGGAACGGCTCGTCAGTTCCAAGTGGGATCAAGTTTCATCACAGCTTCATTCCATGATATTGGACTGACAATATCAGAAGTTTGATGTTGATCAGATTTTTTGGGCTGCGTGCAACCTGATAGAATATTTGTCAAATGACACCAGTTGATATATATTCGAACCATGGTCATCGAGTTGAGTACAAAAATACCTCCTTCCTGCATATTCCACTCAAATGGCTGATCAGTACGGAATAACATCACAAGATTACAATTATGACCTGAAGATCTTGTCAAATGAACGTTACATCCAAGGTATGCTGATTCTTATTCTATCGTTCTCGAAGCAATGGCTGAAGCCTACTCAAGTCTTTGTTGCCACACTGATGCTATATGATTTTATCTATCACATTCCTGAACAGGTGGGTTTTTCCATTTGTGAACAATAATTCTACACATCTCTTCTCTCCTAGGTCCAGTATCTCCATAGGCATGTTTCCCATTCAATACCTGACTATTGCCACTGACATATGAGATCTCAGGAGGAAGTGGTCAAAACGGCATGTCATCTATTTTTCTATCTCGATAATCAACTGGACATCCATGATGTAAGTGCGAGTCTCTTACTTGATTGGGTGAGATAGCTGATCGAAAATTTCAGAATACGTTCATATAGTATGAAGAAAATTTCTGCATAAATACTGATACCAACTTCACCAGCTTATAATAAAGTCTGGGCATCGATATCAGTAAGCATCATTCTTAATCCAGTTTGAATACCTTCTGACTAGGATGCATTAGTGGTATAGATCAGATGTATTTGCTACTTGTTCCGACCTACCTCTTTGCTAGGTGTGCATTTGGATATTTCCTAGTTGTCGAGTGAGTTTTATCATGATTCTCAAGGACTAGAGTAGCTGATGTCAATAGCTTCTTCACAACATTGAATGCATTGATAGTGAAGATTCTGCTGGTCCTACGCCTTCGAGCAATTTGGAACAAGAATTTTATTGGTGAGAGGGCTAGAATTATGACCTGTTATATCGATTTTTTATGAATTCTAGTCACATTAATTCTATATTTCCTGACGGCAGGTATATTTTGCACATTGTGATTTTTGATTGATATAGATGACTAATGGTCGACATTAGCTGAGGTCCTGGTAGGCTTTAAAGACAGTACGATACTTAACCCACCAACTGATCGTATTTTCCAGTCTGCTATGTCTGTGATGATAGTCAGCGTATATTTCGCATCAGTTTCCGGAGCGCTATTCCCACTCCATGGCTGCTGGGATAATCCAACACATCGTGATAATATAGAAAAAAGTGTTGCTAGTGCCTTTGAGTATGTGTTCTAACATATTTCACTTTGCTGACTTGCACATTGATTCTCACACAAAAAAGCATCATCAGGGCAATTGCAACCGTAATTGAAGTCCTCTTGACATTTATCAGGTTCACCATGACATACAAAACACAAAGGGATTTTGGCGATGGAATACCCAGCCGTATTTCTCACATGAAAACCTCGACTCGTTTATTATATGTGTTTTACCGCGATGGGACCTTGCTATTCATACCGTGAGTCGAAAACTAGATATTATTGATCTAACTGATGGTCTGTCTATTCAGTCTCTTGGGTAAGCCTTGACTATAAAACAAGTGGGTAAGAATTCATTCTTTTCAAAGTCTTCTCATTCCTGGAAGCTGCGTATTTCCAAAGTTCATCTGATCTTATTATCAATATCCTGGGCTAGTATGTTGTTATTGTTGCTAGTCTTCCCCTTACTGACCATAATCTTTAGCCTTCAACACTTCATTTATCCCTTCATTGTAAGCTAAAACCTTTCTTGTATTTATGTGCTGATTTGTGGGTTTTCCAGGTGTCGCGGTTGATACTCAATTTGCTCGAAGCAAATTGTCCTTCTGACGAAAGTATAGATTCGAGAACAATGGAATCCCTCAGGTTCCGTCATTCAGAGTCAAATAGGGACACTGAAGCAGATATTTGGCGAGATGGTAGAGGAGCTACCTCCCTGGGCGAAGGAATACATGAAGAGGAAAGATGATGGATAGAACATTTGGCATTGTTCATCCCAGTAGATGATGTTAGATGTAGACGACATAATAACCAATTTCTTCTATTTGTTTTCCACTACATGATTAGTGAGTTATGATGAATTAATTAAGCGAGACAATTGATACCAATAAAACAGGGAAATAATTCCTGGAATGACTCAAGAAATCTGCACGAGTCAACATGATAGATGCATTAGTTATATTTGGGAATGAAGCAAGAATGGAAATCCATACCATGTAGGAGAATATATGTGTATTGCGCAGTGTGTCACTCAAGATGCTATGCAGCTAGAACTGAGATCCAGAGACGAAGACTGAGTATATTGAGATAATGAAGAAATAGAATGCCCACCTGAGATCCAGAGACCAGGATACAGAGTAGCTACCTAAATACCAGATTGTAAGTATGCACATATTTACTGTAGAATGTAGAAACTCCAACATAGTGGAGTACTCGTAGCTAGGGAAGACTGGAAAATGAATAAGCAGATGATCGAGAAAACTTTTTGGGACATAGCGGCTGTTGCGGCGCTCCTAATCATGGTCCCTCAACATACCATCAATAATTCATAGACTATATATTGTGTCTCATGCATCATGGTCTTGTGGAGCAGCAGTCATGGGTAGAAAAAAACGAATGACAGGATCGAACGAGGCATGAAAGAAATTATTACACATGAACAGGTTCAAATGTCGACTTCGGTCAGTACATATGAACATTGATCTGATCTATTCTCATACAATTTTGCGTAACCTGCTCCAAAGTTTTACCAGTGAGAATCTACTTCAAGTCCGTTCTGGGCACTAGCAGTGACTGCAAAGTTCCTATCCAAGTCTAAGCCATCTCCACTACAATTTCCAAAATGTGTTACTATGTACCGAGATGATCTCCATGCCAAAGGAGTCAAGAAAACTGCCTCTGTGCGAAACATCTCTCCAAGATCTGGCCTCTCTACCTCTACTACCCCTGTGGCAGTCGACATGCTTTCAACAGGCTGAAGACTGCGAGAAGGATACAATTACATCATTATGATACTGTGCAGCGCTAACAACCTCGCTTTCTCGTATGTGTCATGCCCAAAATGAGATTCCTTGTCGGTGGTCAATGAGAAGAACATGGGCCGAGACGAGGGCAGCGCAGACTCAACCTGTACATTCCTATTGAGATGTTGCAAGGAATATGCTGCAAACAACGTCGCCATGAGTGCGAACGAAAGATTTTCGATGTTGCTCTTTACCAGTCATGCCGCTGAGTATGAGAGCAGAAAGTGCCACATAAGTCTCGAACCAACACAGGTTTCGTGAGGCTGTGAATGGTCAAATCCAACGACAACACTGAGAAAGAAGAACGCGGAAGGTATCGTGAACGATGATTTTACAAACGGCTTGAGGGCAGAAGACATTGTTACGCTTGAGGAGTGTCTTCAGCATGAGAGTAGTGAGATATCAATCTTCACCGAGAAGATTTTTCTTGTGAAGAGCCGACAACATTCTCAGAGTAGTGCTCCACAATGTCATGAGAGGAACACAATACTAGGATTGTCCTTTGGTCTCCAATTTGTTCGCAATCCTAGTTTCGCCGCAAAGACCCATGATTTTCTCGTCAAGCACCATACGACTGACCATCCTCAATAAGGAATTAGAGATAACCTTGGTATCAGCATCCACAGATAAACCAGCTCGTATCGATCTGGACTAACCCTCAAAATTAAGGTGAAAAAATTTGTCGTTATCCTCTCAAGAATGCCATCAACACAATTTGTCTGTCGTGTTTGCCATGACTGCCCAGTTTCGCGTCATTAGCTTCGAGAGGGTTGTAGTGACAAAAACGATGGGCACGCATTGGTGCTTCGAGCATTCGACAGTAGCGTCATCATCATTGTAAAATCCGGCGTAAATTTTGGGCATATTGTGACATTTGTGACCATCTGCGAAGGCGACGTGAGAGTGAGTTTTAGTGCCTTGAGGAGCATTAACAAAGTCAGTCATTATAGACGAACAGATTCCAGGAGTCGTCAATGTATTTTCAGCGCCCCAACCATACCATCAGCAATGACCAGAATAAACTTTCGGCTGTTCGGGTCA
>Ga0157361_1000403_pt1 | contig 18042 bp, 12 predicted proteins | sample AttlaeALBM2_FD_111481 | JGI IMG/M metagenome (GOLD analysis project Ga0157361, IMG submission 111481) | Fungus gardens microbial communities from leaf cutter ant in Ribeirão Preto, State of São Paulo, Brazil - Atta laevigata ALBM2 | ecosystem: Host-associated > Fungi > Mycelium > Unclassified ...
GGAACGCCCCGATAAGCCCGGAACACACGGCTGCTGGCATCCGGGCGGTCAGTTAAATAAATATCGGCCAGCATCGTGGTGGCCGACTCCGGCAGGTTCTTTGCGATTTCGGCCGGTCTGAAGCGCGCTGACTTCTGCGCAGTAATATCTGCCATGTCGGTTTCCCCTTAACGGGTTCAGAGATAAGCTGAGTGAGCAGAAGCGGCGATTTATTACCCGCCTCTGCGCCACTGGCGTCCTGAGCATCAGCTCACTTTTGGAAAATCAACGACCGTATCGTTTACCCGGTTCACCATATTGGTAAACAGAATGGCGCTGACGGCGCCAATGGTTTCCACAACCTGCTGGTCGCTGAATCCGGCCTCGCGGAAAGACGCAACGCGATCGGCAGAGACTGTTCCACGAGTGGAAACGAGATACTGAACAAACTGCACCAGCGCGTCGATACGCGCGTCGCCGCTGAAGCGGGCTTCACGCAGCTCCAGCGTCTGCTCATCGGTGTAACCCGCTTTTTTAGCCATCAGCGTATGAGCGGCCAGGCAATAGTCGCAGCCCGATTCTTCACTGACCGCAAGATTAATCGCTTCCAGCTCACGGGCGCTCAGGCTGCCTTTGTGCAGGGCCGCATTCAGTTGAAGCATCTGACCCAGAACGTCAGGCGAATTGCTGCCGATGGTCAGATAGGCATTTGGGACTTTACCCATACTGCCTTTAATCGCGCTAAACAGCTGGGCGGTTTTGCCCGTGGCGTCGCTTTCAGTGATGGTATGTAAACGGCTCATAGTCAACTCCTGGTTTTATCTACGGGTAGGGGACAGGTGCCAGAGTTGTTTGGCTTATCAAACTCTGTCGCGCTGAAGTCAGGAGTACAGTACTGCGGCTGTAAGATATGAAAAAGCTGCTGGCGGAGTCAGGACTTTATCTTGAAAAGGTAAAATGGGGAGTACGTCGCTAAGCTTTTTAAAACTCAGCATCAGACTCTGATGGTCATAAGTCCGGCTTAGGGTAAAAAGGAAAAAGAGCGGCTAGCGTTGAGGGAATAGCGTCGCGGCGCGCCTGAAAAAAACCGGTGCGTTCGCACCGGTCACAGTTTTGCTGTTGGCACCGATCTCATCTTCACGCCTGTTTTACCAGCCCGAACAGGTCATTAAGCGATTCGCTCATGCTGGGATGCGTGAAAATTTGATCTCTGAGCACCGTGTACGGCAATCCCGCATCCATGACGGTTTTTACAATATTGATCACCTCGTGAGAGTCTGCTGCCAGCAGCGCCACGCCGAGAATTTTCTTGCTGTCATTGTCTACCAGCGCTTTCAGGACGCCTCGCGTATCGTTAATGACTCGAGCACGAGGAATGGCCGCCACCGGCAGGGATACCACCTGAAAATTCCTGCCCTGTTCATGCGCCTGCGCTTCTGTGAGGCCGATGCGCGACAGCGTTGGCGTCATAAATACGGAATAGGGGATATTGACGCGATTGTCTGTGGTTCGCGTTCCTTTACCCAGAAGCTGATCGTGCACAATGCGAAAATCATCCAGCGAAATGTAGGTAAACTGCGGGCCACCGGTGACATCACCCAGCGCCCATATATGGTCCACCGACGTTCTCAGATGCTTATCAACCAGGATTGCACCACGCGTATCCGTGGTTACATCAGCGTTTTCCAGTTTCAGTGTCTGCGTTGCCGGACGGCGTCCGGTTGCCACCAGTAATACATCTGCCTGACGATCGCCGTGACCCGTGTGGAGCGTAACGCTGTTATCATCACTGGTAACCGACTGCACCCTGGTGTTCAGCTCAATTTTTACGCCCTGGCCCTGCAGAACGGTTTTTATGGCCGCGCTGATATCAGCATCTTCACGTGCCAGAAATTGCGATGAAGTCTCAAATAAGGTGACCTCACTACCGAAGCTGGCAAACACAGAAGCGAATTCGACGCCAATATAACCTCCGCCCAGAATAGCCAGCCGTTTTGGCTGGCTGGATAAATTCAGGATGCCGGTGCTGTCGACAATGCGTGGCCCGGGGATTAAGCCGTCAATCTGCGGGAAAACAGCTTCGGCGCCGGTATTAATGAAAATGCGATCGGCGCTGAGCTGACGGATCCCCTGCTCAGTGGTGATTTTCAGCGTGTGAGGGTCAATAAATTCCGCATGACCATCAATTACTTCAACCTGCGCGATATTGGCCAGATTCAGATAATTTTTTTCACGTAAAAGCTCGACTATAGCGGTTTTGCGCTGCATCGCTTCACTGAAGTCGGCGGTCGTTTGCGCATCGTGTACTAACGCCTTGGTGGGAATACAGCCGACGTTAATACAGGTGCCGCCATACATCTCTTTTGATTTTTCAACGATCGCCACGCGCCAGCCGGCACGCCCAAGAGCGGCGGCCAGCGTTTTGCCTGCTTTACCAAATCCGATAATCGCTGCCTGATAATGGTTCATAATGCTCTCCACGATAAAAAGCTGTAGAAATAGTCAACACCATCAGCTTACGATTGACGGTGACGCGCTTTTACGCCGTAACGCTGGCTTTTTTGTCTTTACGTCTGAATTAACGGATTTGAGAACAGGAAATGGAAAACAGAGGACGAGCATGGATCCATTGAGTCACCTGCTGTTACTGCATAACCCTCAGGGCAGCATCGACAAAAACTGTGTAATCAGTGGCGAATGGCAGCTGCCGCATCGGGCAGGGCAGCTCTGTTCGGTACGCTGGCACACCGTGGTCGGTGGTTCAGTCATGCTGGATATGCCCGGCTCTACCAGGGTCGAACTCTCCTCCGGCAGCGTGGTGTTTCTGCCGCAGAATGCCGCGCACCGTCTTTATCAGCAGCACAGGTTGACAACGCAGCTGGTGTGCGGGGTGCTGGCGTTACCCGCGTCGGCTCAGGCTTTTCTTACGGCGCTGCCGGAAGTACTGATGCTGAAGCCAGCCGCCGAGAGTAATGAAGCGCGCTGGCTGGCCGCCGCCTTGCCTTTACTTACCCGAAATGAAACCCCCGATGCGCCGGGCGACGAGGCGTTGCGCAGTCATCAAATCAGCGCGATGTTTACCCTTGCCGTTCGCAACGGTCTTTCGGATACGCTGCAAAATAAAAGTCTGCTGACCCTGGCACTTCATCCTCGGGTTGGCACGCTTATCGCCCAGCTTTGCGAGGCGCCGGAACGGCCCTGGACCGTGGAGGAAATGGCGCAGCGTGTTTTCATGTCGCGCGCATCTTTTGCGCAACTGTTCCGCCAGCTGAGCGCAACCACGCCGCTTGCCGTGCTGACCTCTATTCGCCTGCAGCTGGCCGCTCAGCAACTGGCGCGCGATTCCGCACCGGTAATCAATATTGCCCTGGCTGTGGGCTATGCCAGTGAGTCCTCATTTCATAAAGCTTTTCTGCGGGAGTTTGACTGCACACCGGGCGAGTACCGCCGGCGAACAGAAATGCTGGCGAAAGAGGATGTGATGCTTTTTCGGGCATAATGCTTAAAGCTTTTCAGAGGCTGTTAGCCCACGGCGTTGAGTTTTATGCTGTAATACTGAGATTAATTCGCGGTGGTACATCCTCAGTACAGCCTGGTGAATGCCGAAGACAATTCATTCGGCATCACGGTAAGCTGTAACGTCATTATGATGGGTCAGTTAATGAGCGCTCCGCCTTCAATATCAATAACCGTGCCGGTGACAAACGGGTTATCCAGCAAAAACAGATAGCCTTTAGCGATGTCCTGCGCGCGGCCGTATGCTTTCACCGGCAGATTTGCAGCCGCCGTCTGGAGCATGTTTTCACGTGCAACGGGGTCCATACCTGCGTACGCCTCCGTATCGGTCAGTCCCGGACTTACCACGTTCACGCGCAGCGGAGAGAGTTCTTTTGCCAGTACCTTTGCGGCTGATTCAATGGCAGCATTCATCGTTGATTTAACAATGGTTCCGCTCAGCGTCCGGCGTGCCACAAAGCCGCTGGTCAGCGTAAGCGTTCCACGGGGCCGGATATTTCTGCTGAGATGCCTGGCGGTATAGATGCTGCCCCAGAATTTGGTATCAAAAGCCAGACGCGCCGCGCTGAGATCCATTTCAGAAAGTAATCCACCGGGTGCATGTGAGCCTGCCGTAAACACAATATTATCTACATCACCCAGCGAACTACTCAGCGCAACGACTTCTGCTTCGTTACTGACATCCAGTTTTAATGTCCTGACATCTGCTGGCCTTAGATCAAGCAACTGGCGTGCGGCTTCCAGCTTCTCATTATTTCGTCCTGCCAGGATAAGTTCGTTTTCATGCTCCGCCAGTGCGCTGGCCACAGCAAAACCAATGCCTGACGCGCCGCCAATAATTAACGTTTTACTCATCAGATTTACTCCTCGTCTTATAAAGGATGGATGTTTGTATACAGGTTCCGAAAAAGGGTGTTGAAAGCACTTTACTTACTCAATCCTTTTTTGATAATGACAGCAAAAGTGCAATGACTTTTCGGAAAAGATGAAAGATGGGAAAGCTTGAGGACATGGCGCTTATCGTCGAAGTGGCCGAGACGGGCGGACTATCGGCGGCCGGGCGACGTCTTTCGCTCTCGCCGGCTTCAATGACGGCAAGACTGAAAGCGATTGAAGAGCGCTACCAGACCCGGCTCTTTCATCGTTCCACACGCGCCATCACACTGACAAAGGTCGGAGAGGATTTTTACCATGCCGCTCTTCGGGTACTGAATGAGGCACGACACGCAGAATCGCTTCTGATGCAGAAAGAGGGAGTACTTAGCGGAAACATTCGCATTTCTGCTCCATCTGATTTCGGTAGACAATATCTCAGCCCTGCGATACTGGATTTTTCCCGCCTCCATCCTGATGTAAATACGTCGCTGTATCTGGGGGAGCGCGTTGAGGACCTGATTGCTAACCGATTAGACATGAGCATCCGTTTCGGTAATTTGCCGGACAGCAGCCTGATCGTCAGAAATATCGCCCCTAACCACAGGGTGCTGGTCGCATCAGATACATATCTTCAGACCTATGGGATGCCCTCTACGCCTGACAATCTTCACGATCACAGGAGCCTGGCCCTGGAGTTACACGGGGTTGTCATCAATGAATGGCGCTTTGAGGAAGGAGGCGTCAGCAGAAGTATTCGCGTGAATCCTGCCATGGTATGTAACGATGGCGCACTTATCCGTCAGTGGGTTCTTGATGGCGCGGGTATTGCTTGCAAATCCTGGTGGGATGTAAAAAAAGATGTAGAACAGGGAAGGCTTTGTGTCCTGTTTGCAGAAAGCTTTATTGGGTTCAGCCGCTTCGATCGCAAAGATGTCGGGCTGCAGTTTGTATACCCACAGCGTAAGCTTCAGCCTTTACAGGTGACTGTATTCAGTGAGTTTTTTATCGACTGGCTGAAAAAAGAATGAGCTGCATTGTTATACGTCCGCTTCTGGCACAAAGCGGACTGGTGCAGTTCCATTGAGCATGCAGGCGCAGAGGGAGATGAAGCTGGCGCGTTATGATGGAAAAAGGCATGTAAAACCCCCCATAAAAAGCACTGGAGAACGGCGCGACTGCACGATGGTGGCAAGCACGGATTATTTGATACCTGAGGGGTTCAGAGGCGGGTAGGGCAGGAGCGTTTGAAGTTCACTGCTTTGATGGTAAACGTCCGCTATGAGCGAAATGACTTCCGAAAAGGTTATCAATGAATGATGAAGTATTGTTATGACATTTAAGTATACCCAAATTGACCATAGCTTGAGTGGAACAGCATGACCATAAACTTTCATTAAAATTTTGCGTTCTCTCTCGTTCATTCATGATCTGTGCCATCTACTGACGCCTTAAAAACACAACAATTTTCTGAAGGCAATAGCTCAACAAAGTGCCACCTCCTGCGGGACCTGATGAGAGGTTTTCTCTAAAGTTTCGGGGCATATTTCCGATAAAAAGCTCCAGTAATGCCTTGCATTAATCGGATTAATCTAAAAAACCAGTCATAACTGTTTAAACTTTTCTGGGTGAAATATGGGGTTTACCGTTTCTTACAGGCACCTGCGCGCCGGCGTGGCTTCTGCCGTTGTGCTCATGTGTATAACACCCGCAGCATTCGCGCTCTCAAACGGCTGTACGACCGTCAATAATCTGTCCGGCTCGACCTCCCTGTCCTGCAGCGCCAACAGGTATCCGGCGTCGGATTTCGCACCGGGTGACGCGCTGACGCTGAGCTTTACCGACAGTGGTGCAGGCAAGGGCGCCTCACCGATGAACACCGACAGCGTCAGCCTGGCCCGCTATGACCTGAGTAATGCCCAGACCTACAACGCCAGCAATTCAATCAGTACCTCCCCGCATACCGTATCCATTACCGTCCCGGCCGGCAGCCTGGAAGCCAGCGGCCTTGCCGTCCGCGCCACCACGTCGCATGGCCAGATAAGTGACCTGGTGTTTAACTGTACGGGCGCCGCCTCTTCTTCCAGTGATGCGACCCTGTCAGGCCTGTCGCTTTCAGCCGGGACTTTCTCGCCGTCGTTCAGTTCCGGGACCAGCAGCTACAGCGCTTCTGTCGCAAACAGCGTCACGTCAGTCACCGTCACGCCGGTGGTCAGTGAAAACCATGCCACGTTAACGGTTAACGGCGTGGCAGTGGCTTCGGGCTCGGCGTCTCAGGGCATCAGCCTGGCCACCGGAAGCAACACTGTTTCCGTGGTGGTGACGGCACAGGACGGCACCACGCGGTCATACAGCATCACCGTTACCCGCGGCGAGGCCACGCCGATGTCGGCAGACAGCAGCGCAACCGTGGCGGCGAACAGCGCGAATAACACCATCCCGCTGGCCCTGAGTGGCGGCACGTCCGCCTCGGTGACCCTCGTGACGCCACCTGCTCACGGCAGCGCATCCGTTTCAGGTACCACGGTCACCTACACGCCAGTGGCCGGATATTCCGGCAGCGACAGTTTTGTCTGGCACGCGGCAAACAGCGGCGGGACGTCAGCGGATGCCACCGTATCCCTGACCGTCAGTGCCCCCACCCTTGCCCTTTCTCCCGCGTCCGGTTCACTGCCCTCAGGCACAGCCGGCACGGCCTGGTCGCAGACGCTGACCGCGTCAGGCGGCACCGCCCCCTACACCTGGAGCAGCACGGCGCTTCCGCCGGGTATCACGCTGAGTGCATCATCGGGTATGCTGTCAGGAACACCCTCTGCGGCGGGCAGTTACAGCTTTCAGGCCATCGCGACGGACGCCCACGGTGCCACCGGCAGCGTCAGCTACACGCTGAGCGTCAGCGCCGCCGCGCCAGTGGCCAGCGACAGTGCCGCCACGGTGGCGGCCAACAGCAGCGGGAATGCGCTGCCCCTCAGCCTTTCCGGCGGTGCGGCGACCTCTCTCAGTATTGTGACGCCGCCTTCGCACGGCAGCGCCACGGCCTCCGGCACCGGGATAACCTACACGCCCGCCGCCGGTTATTCCGGCAGCGACAGCCTCACCTACACCGCTAGCAATAGCAGCGGAATGTCAGTCGGCGCGCGGATTTCAGTCAGCGTGTCTCCTTCAGTTCTGACGCTTTCCCCGCCGGGCGGCGCGCTGCAGCCTGCAACGGCCGGAAGCCGCTGGACGCACACCGTGACCGCGGGCGGCGGAACGGCGCCTTACGGCTACACCGCCGTTAACCTGCCGGCAGGGCTCACAGTCAACGGCGCGACCGGCGAACTCTCAGGGACGCCTGCCGCTGCGGGGAGCTACCGTTTTCAGGTCACGACCTCGGACAGCCTGGGCGCAAGCGGTACCGCCAGCTATACGCTTGTGGTCAGCGCCGCCGCGCAGCCATCCCTCCAGTTACAGCCCGATGGCGGCCCCCTGCCTCCGGCGACAGCCGGAAAAATGTATGCGCAGACCTTCAGCGTCACGGGTGGCATCGCCCCTTACCGCTGGCAGCTCAGCGGCACCCCGCCTGCCGGCCTGTCTTTTGCCAACGGCCAGCTGAGCGGCGTCCCGCAGGCTGCCGGTAACGGCGCGTTCACCGTTCTGGTCACGGATACCAGCGGAAACACCGTTCAGGCGGGCTACACCCTGTCTGTCGGAGCCGCCGGGCCGCAGGCCACAGACCACAGCGCCACGCTCGTTGCCGGCCAATCGGTGACCGTGAGCCTGACCGGCGGCGCAACAGGCGGGCCGTTTACCGGTGCTCAGCTGCTTGAGCAGCCGGACAACAGCCTGGGCTCTGCCGCAGTACGCGCCTCAGGCAATGACTTTCAGCTGTTCTTTACCGCAGCCGCGCAGGCCAGCGGTACCGTTGCACTTCGCTATGTGCTGACCGGCCCGACCGGCACGACCTCCCCCGCGCAGGTCCTGCTGACCATCACGGCCCGCCCCAACCCTGCACAGGATGCTGACGTCATTGGCATGGTAAGCGCACAGGTTCAGGCCGCGCAGAACTTTGCCCGCGCGCAACTGCGCAACTTCGGCGACCGCCTTGAGCAGCTACACAGCGGGAACAGTCTCCCTTCTGACATGACCGGCATCCGCTTTTCGATGCCTTCAGCTCGCCCGGAACACGACGCAGACCAAAAAATGTGGGCCACCGCCTGGCAGCAGCAGAAAACATTCATGAACGACGCGCCGACACAGCCACGCATCCCTTCACTGCCGTTTTCCTCTGAACAGCAGGCGCAGCGGCTTTCCTACTGGACCGGCGGCTATGTGGATTTTGGTGGCGACAGGGCCGGCGGGGTCCGTTTCAGCCACACCACCGTGGGCGTCACCACAGGTGCAGACTACCGCTTTACCCGGGCCTTCACTGCCGGCATGGGCATCGGTTTCGGCCGTGACGTCAGCGACATCGGCGACAGCGGGTCACGCACGAACGGACGAGCCTTCAGCTCAGCGCTTTACGGCAGCTATCATCCGGACACGTTTTTCGTGGACGGCCTTATCGGGCACGGGCTGATGGACTTTGACAGCAACCGCGTCGTTACCGGAACCGGTGATGAAGCCCGTGGCAGCAGGGCGGGGCGACAGGTCTTTTCCTCGCTGACGTCCGGTTATGACTTCCGGACGGCCGACAGCCTGATTTCACCCTATGCCCGTCTGCAGTACACCCGGATCTGGTTTGACGGCTACAGCGAGACCGGCGCGGGCGCCTACACTCTGGCCTTTGCCCCCCAGACGGTTTCACAGATGACTGCTGGCGCAGGGCTGCGCGGTGAACGCCGCATCCCGGCGCGCTGGGGGGACTTGCGCCTGCAGGGCCGCGTTGAGTATGCGCAGGCGCTCAGCGACAGCGGCTCCGCCCGCGTCGGCTATGCCGATACGGCCAGCGACACCTGGCGCGTGCCGCTCACAGAGCCCAGTCGCCAGACGGTGATGGTGGGGACCGGCATGGATTTTCTGCTGCCGCACAATATCACTCCGGGCATTGCCTACCAGACGACGCTGGGGCTGGATGCACAGCGCACGCGCGATCAGATGGTGATGCTACGGGTGAATATCGGTTTCTGATTACAGTACTGATGGATTAAAGACCTGCCGGGCGATATATATCAGCGTCTGGTACAAAGGAATGTAGTTGCAGAGTGCAGTCCTGTGTCATATGCAAACCAGCAGGTTTCCTGACAGAAGAATACCATGTCAACTGATTCATCCGGGCAGGATGATTCTAATACTGAGACAGGTCACGGCAGCTTAAACATCTTAAGTAAATCAAAGGACCGGAATAGCAGCTATGTGCGGAAAGTGGACGTCTCATCCAGCGGAAGAACGTAAAAAAACCGCCTCACGGCGGTTTAGCTATCCAGTCAGGAAGTTGTGCTTGCGAGTCGTGCTGCAAACCCAATAAAGAACATGCCTACCAGCGCGTTTCCGATGGCAGATAACCTACGGTTACCTTTCAGACGGCTGAGCAGATAAGAGCCGCAGAAAACCAGAAAGCCGAAATAAACGAGAGTAATGGCGAACATCACTGCAGCGAGAATGATAAATGCCATCCAGGAGTGTTCCGCCTGTACATTGATGAACTGGGCGAAGAAAGAGATATAGAACAGCAGCGTCTTTGGATTCAGCAGTGTAACCAGCATTCCGCGTCCGATGATCCCCCCGGTATCAGCTGAAGATTTCTTTTCCTCACTCGTTTCGACCGCAGGCTTAAAGATAGCGCGTATCGTCTGGACACCGAGATAGAAAAGATACGCAGCGCCTGCGTATTTGATGGCGTTAAATAAAGCTGGGGTTGAGCTTATGACCGCGGCAAGCCCACACCATGCCAGCAGAACCAGAATAACGTCGCTCAGGAGAATGGAAAATATTGCAGCGAAGCCCCGCTTGATGCCGCTGGTAATGCTCGTTTTAATCACGAACATGGTTTCAGGGCCGGGCACAAGGACTATCAGCGTCGCACCCAGCAGGTACGTCCAGAAATTCACTACACCAAAATCAGCAAATATTTTTACTCGAGTTCCTTCGTCTTAAGCGAGCCTGGTTTAACGTAACCAGCATTTATGAAAACACAGCATGGCAAACAATCCTGTTGCAAAAGACATTAAAAGCCCGTCAGAAGCGGGCTTTTCACATCAAACTTCAGGAGCCCGATTCCCGGCCTCTCCGACTGATCTGGCCACCCTTTCTGCCTGCTTCAATGGCACGCTCAGGGTTATTTTTGAAGTTTCCTCTGCTTTTGCGTCCGCCTTTTCCCCCGATATCCTTACGCGTCGGTAACTATAACTGAAAAAAAGCTCCCCTTAGGGAGCAAAGTCTGGCGAGAGAGTTTTCTGATAATTATGAGGCGACAGCAATCGTTTATCAGCGATAACTGACAAATTCGCAAGTCCTGTTTAACAAGCCCTGTCTCTGGACGACAACCGCTGGCATACCCTAACGAATGCAAGGACTTATTCAGGGAAATGCGGCGTAAGATAAGCTTCAGCCTTTTGAGTAGCCTGACTGGAAAGACAATCTGGCAGGTTGGTACCATGTCCGCTCCTGCTTTCTTGAGCAGCGTTTTTATTTCACTGTCAGAAAAGGATAAGGAGCGCGGTACCCCTTTTAGAAACACCAAAAGCCTGCCACTCCGCTCACCATCTGTAAAATCTTCCTACGTTTTTTATCCCTTAACGCTAACCGACCAGTTTCCCCTGTCCAGGCCTCCTTTCGAACCAGCCATCACGGATTTATTAGATGCATACTAAATGTATGTTTGCAGTTGCCGATAATACCGCTAATTCGCTATCACACTGGTAAACTTTTATGAAGATTTCTGTGCGTCTTGCTATCGGCTTTAGTCTGATGGTGCTGCTGTTAACTGTCTGCACTGGCGTTGCGATTAACACGCTGGGTCATGCCCGGGAAAGTATGAATGACGTGGTAAGCGTCAAAATGAGGAAGTATAAGCTTGCGCTTGATATGCGCGGTAACGTGCGTGATCTGGCTATTGCAGTGCGTAACCTGGCGCTACTGACTGACCCCGTGGAGATGAAGCCTGAGTGGGAGCGCGTGCAGAAGCAAAAAGCACTGTTTGCCAGCAGTCGAGAAGAGTTGCTGCGGATTATGCAGACGGATTCTACCCCTGCCGGACGCGAGGCCATGAAGCTTATCACTGAGCGAGAAAAAATAGCCATGCCTGCCTTTGACAAGGCCGCGCAGCTTGGCCTGCAAAACAAGCAGGCTGAAGTCGTTCCTTATTTAATGAACGTGACGCGACCAGCGCAGCGCGCGCTGCTGGATGCGCTGGGCACCATGACAGACATTCAGATGCAGAATGCAAGCGGTGCCGTGACGGCGAGCAGTAATGAAAGCAAGAGGGCCACGGTAACGCTTTTTATTCTGCTGGCCGTTTCTGTCTTCCTTGCAGTCATTACCGGTTACCTCACTGTGCGGGTGCTGATGCGTCAGCTGGGCGGCGAACCTGCGCAGGCGCAGTCGCTGGCGGCCGCCATAGCGGGTGGCGATCTTACAACCAGAGTCGATCTTCGTCAGGGTGACAGTACAAGCATGCTGGCGTCGCTTAATCGGATGCAGAAGGGACTCAGCGATATGGTCACGCAAATCAAAGATGCATCCGCATCGGTGGCGCTGGCGTCTGACGAAATTGCCCGGGGAAACACCGAGCTCTCTGCCCGAACGGAGCAGCAGGCAGCGGCCCTGCAGGAAACGGCGGCCAGCATGGAGCAACTGACGGCCACGGTGCGCAGCAACACGGCCGGTGCCACCCATACGGCAGGTTCGGCACGTGAAGCCGCTATGCTTGTCAGGGAAAGTGAAGAAAACGTGCGCGCCATGACCCGGACGATGGCCGACATCTCGGCCAGCGCGGCTAAAGTCGGCGATATTACCGGCACCATTGAGAGCATCGCCTTCCAGACCAATATCCTGGCGCTTAACGCGGCGGTTGAAGCCGCGCGCGCCGGGGAGCACGGGCGCGGATTTGCTGTGGTCGCCAGTGAAGTACGCACGCTGGCGCAGCGTAGTGCGACGGCCGCCCGGGATATTAAGGGTTTAATTGAGAATGCTTCCATGCTGGTCAGACAGGGCGTGACGGTAGCCGACGGGACGGCGGAAAATATTATGAGCGTGACTACCCGGGTCAGCGAACTGGCAGGGGCTATGGATGAAATTGCCCTGGCATCAAATGAACAGATGCAGGGTATCTCTCAGGTTACCGTGGCGGTAGGGCAGATGGACGGTGTCACGCAGAGCAATGCTGCACTGGTGGAGGAGTCCTCCACGGCTTCGCAGTCCCTGGCTGAACAGGTGCATGCGTTACGGGGTATGGTTGAAACGTTCAGGGTCTGACAGAGATCGCCCGGCTGCTGGCAGACGGATGACCCGGCAGTTCTGTGACTGTTATATTCTTAATTTCGGCTTGTCTGAAGGTATTTCCTGTTCATAACCGTGCCCCCTGAAAAGCTGGCATGCACATCTCCGCAAAGAATGAGGCTGAAATGAAACGACCCGGAATCCCTGAAAACGAAGAGGAGCGTCTGAAATCACTTTACATGATCGACCTGCTTGATTCTCGAGCCAGTGAGCGATTCGACAGACTGACACGCCTGGGGAAAAAGCTTTTTAAATTACCTGTCGTGGTGATTAACCTCATTGACCACGAGCGCCAGTGGGCACTGGCTTGTGAGGGGTTATGCGGGCGTGAAATGCATCGTGATATTTCATTGTGTGCTCACGCCATTCTTCAAAGTGAGCCGCTTGTTGTAAACGATACTCGCCTGGACGAACGCTTTCACGATAATCCTATCGTAACGGGTGAACCATATATTCGCTTTTACGCTGGCTTTCCGGTGTGTCTGCCGGATGGTGCTGTAGCCGGCACGCTCTGTCTGGCAGGAAGAGAGCCGCGGACCTTCATGGAGGAAGAGATTGTCTTGCTTAAGGATCTTGCCGCTATCGTGGAAGATGAATTTGACATCATTAACATGGCAATGACGGATAGCCTGACTGAGCTGGCTAACCGACGCGGCTTCTATCGCAGCGGCGACCGACGATTTCAACAGTGGCAACTGAGCCATACTGTCTTTGCCCTTCTTTATTTTGACATGGACAGGTTTAAGCCGATCAACGATATGTGGGGGCATGCAGAAGGTGATGAAGTGCTCAGGGTTTTCGCCACCCATCTGCGCCAGCTTCTGGGAGCTGATGATATCGCCGGGCGGCTGGGGGGCGATGAATTTGCGGTGATGCTCGCCAGCGAGGAGCAGGCTCAGGTATATCTCAACCGGCTGCGTGAAAATCTGAACGTCTGGAACCAGCACTCCGGCAAGCCTTACAGCATTAACTCTTCCTTTGGCATAATCAGTAGCGGTTCCGGAAAATTTGATTCCCTGACGGACATGCTTAAAGAGGGGGATAGCATAATGTATTCTGAAAAGCGCCGAAAAAAAACCAACCCTGAGATACATGGATAAAAATCATGGCTCTTCCTGAGTAACAGCTAATGACTGCAGCGTGAAGGCAGCAGGTTTTTTCATTTTACCTGCATAACTCCAGAAATTTTTTTAGCATTATTAATAACTATTATTTGGCACAGGTTCACAGCTAGCTGACGCAATCAGAAAGATTAATAATCTGATGCCACGGATATTATGTAATGAACAAATTTGATGAAGAAAAACAGGCTGACATCATGATTGGCGAAGCCGTCATGGCGTTGCTGGCTGAAAATTCGCCTCTCACGCCCGCCATGATCGTCCTTAAACTGAAGTCTTATCTGCTGGAAGCACAGCCCAGCTGGAAGGCGAAAGCAACGTCAGATGCTATCTGTATAATACAGGCGACGTCCTTTCCGGAGAGCAGTCCAGACTTTTCACAGCCTGTTTCTCCGCAGATTAAACACTGAAAGCAGCCTTTGTCATAAGCGAACCGGGCGCATCTTTCAACGCTGTGTTTAAATATGCTCAAGAGAAAAACCTTATTAAAAGAAAAGCAGTCAGTACAGCCCGCTCTTAACATGCCATTCAGTATGCTAAAGGAAACAAGCAGAGAGCCGCTTCGTGATTCCAGGCGCAACGCTGTTGCAGGGGATCGTGTAATATTAAACCACTTTTAAAAATTTTAATTTTAACCTTAAATTCTTGAAATATCGTGAGAGGTTTTTATCCAAGGTCAACGACACGAAGCCCGGTCCAGCACCTCTCATCCGAGCGGGTAATCAGTACACTCGGGTCATCGCTGATATCGCTTATTAACGAAACAACCTTGTTCATTAAAAATGCTTTGTCATCTTTACCCACATAGACAAATTCATTGGAAGGCAAGGCATAGGTAAAGCCACGTTCACAAACAACGCATCGTGAGAAGCCATTTTCTAGCATCCTGAAAAGAAGCTCAGTACGCATTTTATCGGTCTGCTTCTTAAGCTCGACCCGGATTGTATAGCTGGCCATAGCGTTACCTGAATAGTGTTGATCTTAAGATAACTTAAATAATAGGCCGTGAGCGGGTAAGCCGCGTGTGTTCCAGATAATTCCTATTAGTTACAGTAACGCTATGGAATTTACCCTGTTTTACGGCAGACATGAGGCTTGAGAAATCTTTAAATGTGTCAAGATTGCTTAGCTCCGCTCATTCTGGTGATCATAGTGCGTACAATTTCGACAGGCTCAGTGAGAAATAAATCTGACACGATTCATGGAAACGGAGCGTTGCTAGCCGATACAACGCTTTGGAAGACAGCCAGACTTTACTTCGGTGACTGACACAGATTATCAGCTACTTGAAGGGTCCACAGACGGATAGGGCGTGGCCTTCTCGGATTACACCTGCTGCTTTAAGGAAGATGAATGCTTTCAAAGGCAAGGTCTGCTTTGAGCGAGAGGCGGGCATTACAGATATAAGCACTCTTTTTTCTCTTTTACCGCGGTTAAGTCTCCGGTGCTCTATAGGTGAGCAGCCGTACACCCGCTTAAATGCGGTGCTGAAAGCGCTTTCGGAACTATAACCCAGCGACAGCCCGATTGTTTTAATCGCATCCTGAGTGGTTTTGAGCGCTTTACTGGCAACATGCATACGCCATTCAGTCAGATAATTCAGCGGGGTGGCACCGGTGAGCTGAGCAAAACGCCGAACGAAACCTGCGCTGGACATGCCTGCAATTCCTGCCAGCTCAGGCAAACGCCAGCTGCTCCCTGGTGACTGATGCAGTGCCGACAGCACGCGCACAATTCGCTGGTCGCCGAAGGCCCTGAGCCATCCCTGGCGGGAACCTATCACGAATGAAACCTGCGTGCTCACCGTTCCTGCCCGTCACCGGCTGGTAAGTCATAGTGAAGTCAGTATCGATGATTTTCGTAATGAGCCGGTAATCGTGCCGGAAAGGCGTACCCGGCCTTACAGTCACGATTTAAGGATGAACGTTTTTAAAGCGGGCGGTTGCGTACCCGTTATTGCGCAGTATGCAGAAGAGAAACAGACTATCCTGAGTTTTGTGGCCGCCGGTCTGGGTATTGCTCTGGTCCCCTCATCCTATAAGAATATGAACGCTGACGGCGTGAAATACCTTGCTCTCTCGCCGATGAAGAATGTGGAAGGGCTTCCGCTGAGTGTAATGTGGCATCAGGGAAATAATAATAGTATGTTAAGGCTCTGCTGGATATGCTTTCTGACAACAATGAAAAACTTACTTCCAACCTGTAACTGATTACAGAAGCCTGAGGGCTAGCCGCCCATTTACCCTGTGCATGCATGCTGAAAAAACGACAGGGCGTGGCGGGATATCATGTTGCTCTTTTATTAGCGAGAGAAAGGGAAAGCAGTAAAAATTCCGTGCGTTTCTATTTTATGAAAAAGAAATTTTTAGAAAATCTCAATGCTTCGCACCGCGCTGTCACAGGTTGATTAACACCTCAAAATTAAAATAAAGTCCGCTCATGCGTTGAACGATAAGTTTGACGTTTCCCGGAGTCATTCTGAATTTCCGCTCTGGCACAAAGCGGACAGAAGTAAGGTAGAGCTATTAAGCTTATGAAATGCAATGCAGCCCGGCCACAGCATACGGCAGGCGAGAAAGCTCACCGGCCAAAAAATAATAAAAATTTAAGTTAGAGGCCTGTGTAGGTCTTTTTTTACCAGCAAACATCGTGCGGAAACAGCTCGTTATCTTTTCTTAGGTTCCGCGCTGGCTGGTTTTTAGGTTATGCCCAGATTTCAATGGTTGATAATAAAAAATAAGCAGCCTGATTTTTTTAGTTAAAATACGTTTTATTTAATTTAAAAATTAAATATTGTCATCTTTTTGAAGCGGTGTTTTATATGGAGTGTTTAAAAATCGATACGAGTAAGTTAAAATATTGCTTCACTCATCTATTTTCGATAGTACTAAATATAATGCTGCAACAAAATAAAATTTTCCCTGCGTTATCTCTCATCGCGATGTTAGTCAGTGCGACAGCACATGCTGAAGACGCTAACGAAAAAACAGACGTACTTCTGATTGGCGGCGGTATTATGAGTGCCTCAATGGGCACGTTACTGCAAGAGCTCCAGCCTGACTGGAAACAGCTCATGGTTGAAAAGCTGGAGGGTGTTGCGCTCGAATCATCCAATGGCTGGAACAATGCCGGTACAGGTCACTCTGCCAATATGGAGCTGAACTATACGCCGGAACGTCCAGACGGTTCGATTGATGTGTCTAAAGCGCTTGAAATCAACGAATCCTTCATGATTTCTCGCCAGTTCTGGTCATCCCAGGTAAAGCGTGGCGTGTTAAACGATCCGCACTCTTTCATCAACTCTACGCCACATATGAGCTTTGTATGGGGTGACAAGAACGTTGATTACCTGACTAAACGTTATGAAGCGCTGCAGCAGACTACGTTGTTCCAGGGGATGAAGTTCTCTACCGATCAGAATCAGATCAAGCAATGGGCTCCTCTGATTATCGCCGGGCGCGATCCCCATCAGAAAGTGGCTGCAACCTGGACGCCGGTTGGCACCGACGTCAACTATGGCGAAATTACACGCCAGCTGGTGGGTAGCCTGAAAAAAGACACTAACTTTAAGCTAGAAACCTCGTCTGAAGTTACGGGCTTTAAACGTAACAGCGATAACTCCTGGCACGTCACTATTACCGACGTGAAAAGCGGCAAAGAGCACGCTGTAGATGCTAAATATGTCTTTATTGGCGCAGGCGGCGGGGCTTTAAAACTGTTGCAGGAAACGGGCATCCCGGAAGCTGAGAATTATGCCGGTTTCCCTGTCGGCGGTTCGTTCCTGGTGACAGAGAATCAGGACATAGCCCGTCAACACGCGCAAAAAGTTTATGGACAGGCTTCTGTTGGTGCACCACCGATGTCGGTACCGCATCTGGATGCGCGTTTCCTGGATGGTAAACGTGTCGTGCTGTTTGGACCCTTTGCGACCTTCTCGACGAAGTTCCTTAAAAACGGCTCTTTCCTCGATCTGTTAAGTACTACTACGACTAAAAACGTGGGTCCTATGACTGACGTAGGGCTTGATAACTTTGACCTGGTGAAATACCTGATTGGCCAGGTGATGTTAAGTGACGAAGATCGATTCGAGGCGCTGAAAGAGTATTATCCGTCAGCGCGTAAAGAGGACTGGAAA
>Ga0157361_1000404_pt1 | contig 18023 bp, 17 predicted proteins | sample AttlaeALBM2_FD_111481 | JGI IMG/M metagenome (GOLD analysis project Ga0157361, IMG submission 111481) | Fungus gardens microbial communities from leaf cutter ant in Ribeirão Preto, State of São Paulo, Brazil - Atta laevigata ALBM2 | ecosystem: Host-associated > Fungi > Mycelium > Unclassified ...
CCGGAAAGTGGATGCCCTTGCGCGCATGCGCCGTCGCGCACTGCTGATAAAGGTGTTCGATCCACTGACGTTCGTCGCGCCCTTCGGTGAACTGCTGGCGATAGCCGAGGCGTTCGGCCAGATCGGCGAAAATATCGAAGTCGTTGCGCGCCTGATGCTGCGGCTTAATCGCCTGATGCATCGCCAGCACAAAACGGTCGCGCGAGGAGCCGCCGATATCGTTGCGCTCCAGCGTGGTGGTGGCGGGCAGGACGATATCCGCCATCTGCGCCGCCGGCGTCCAGACGATATCCTGCACCACCACGGTGTCGGGCTTCTGCCAGCCTTCTACCAGCCGGTTAAGCTGCTGATGATGGTGGAAAGGATTGCCGCCCGCCCAGTGCACCAGATGAATGTCGGGATAGGTCAGCGTCTCGCCCTGGAACGCGTAAGGCTGGCCGGGATTGAGCAGCATATCGCTGATGCGCGCCACCGGAATCGACAAGCCGGAAGGGTTGGGGCCGGTCGCCATCAGCGGCGCCGGGCCGTCCTGACGCGGGTTGCCGACGCTGTTCATCGAACCGTGGCCGAACGAGAAGCCCGCCCCCGGCAGGCCGGGCTGGCCGAGCATCGACGAGAGCGCGATCATCATCCAGTAAGGCTGCTCGCCGCGATGGGCGCGCTGCACCGAGTAGGAGCAGGTCATAAAGCTGCGCTTGCCGATCAGCTGTTCGGCCAGACGCACGATGCGCTCCGGCGGGATGCCGGTGATGCGGCTCGCCCAGCCGGCGGTTTTGGCGACGCCGTCGCTTTCGCCCAGCAGGTAGGCGCGCAGCTGCGGCCAGCCGGTGCAGTGGCTGGCGAGAAACGCCGCGTCCACCGCGTTGCGCTGGGCGATCTCGTAGCCGAGCGCCAGCATCAGCGCCACGTCGGTATTAGGGCGAATCGGGATCCAGTCGGCGTTAACGAAATCAGGGCAGTCGTCGCGCATCGGGCTGATATTAATCACCGGCGTGCCTTTGGCCACCAACTGCTCCAGCGCCGGCTTCAGACTGTGCTGGCCTGCGCCGCCCGACGCCACCTGGGCGTTTTTCAGCGCCAGCCCGCCGAAGGCGACGAAGATCTCCGCATGCTCCACCACCTGCGGCCAGTCGGTGACGCGGCCGGTCAGCGGCATATAGGTGCCGATCACATAGGGCAGGAAGAACTGCGCCGCGCCCCAGCTGTAGTTGCCCTGCTGATCGACGCCGCCGCCGCCCTGAAAATAGAAGCGGCGCACCAGGGTGCGCGCATGGTTGACGCGGCCCGCCGACGACCAGCCGTAAGACCCGTTGAAAATGCCGGAGGCGCCGTAACGTTCGCGGACGCGGCGGTTTTCGTCCGCCACCAGATCCAGCGCGGTCTCCCAGTCGACGGCGACGAAATCTTCACGGCCGCGCAGCGTGCGGTCGCTGTTTTCGCGCGATTTCAGCCAGGAGCGGCGCACCATCGGCTGCCGAATACGTTTATCGGAATAGACCAGCTCGGGGATGGTGTTCAGCATCGGCGACGGATCGGCGTCGGCGAAGAACGGATCGCAGCCGATCAGACGATCGTTTTCAGTCACGGCGCTGAACGCGCCCCAGTGCGCCAGATGTGGCACTCGCTTTTTCATGGTTTCTTTTACGGCAGGTAAGGGAAAAATGCAGGATACCACGCGACCCCGCGCCGGGTTAAGCCTGGAGTTTTCCCCCTTTTTGCGACGGCGCAGACATTCTGTCGGCTTGATACAGGCCGCCTTTTCCGTAACACTGCTGCCATGTGTAAACGTTTTCCCTAAAACAGGTCGAAGCATGGCTACGATTAAGGATGTTGCCAGACTGGCGGGTGTTTCCGTCGCGACGGTGTCCCGTGTGATTAATAATTCGCCTAAAGCCAGCGAAAGCTCGCGTCAGGCCGTCAGCCAGGCGATGGAGGAGCTGCAGTATCATCCTAACGCCAACGCGCGCGCCCTGGCGCAGCAGTCGACCGAAACCTTAGGCCTGGTGGTCGGCGACGTATCGGATCCTTTTTTCGGCGCAATGGTTAAGGCGGTTGATGAGATCGCCGGACAGACCGGCAACTTTTTGCTGATTGGTAACGGTTACCACAATGAGCAAAAAGAGCGGCAGGCGATTGAGCAGCTGATGCGCCACCGCTGCGCCGCGCTGGTGGTGCATGCGAAGAAAATCCCTGATGCCGAGCTGGAGCTGCTGATGAAGCAGATGCCGGGCATGGTGCTGCTGAACCGGCTGCTGAGAGGGTTTGAACAGCGCTGTATCGCGCTCGACGATCGCTACGGCGCCTGGCTGGCGACGCGCCATCTTATTCAGCAGGGGCATCAGAATATCGCCTTTATCTGCTCGACCCACCCGATTTCCGACTCCGAAGATCGCCTGCAGGGCTACTACGACGCGCTGAAAGAGCACGGCCTGCCCGCCAACGATCGACTGGTGACCTTTGGCGAACCGGATGAAGTGGGCGGCGAGCAGGCGATGACCGAGCTGCTGGGACGCGGCCGCAGCTTTACCGCCGTGACCTGCTATAACGATTCGATGGCGGCCGGCGCGCTGGCGGTGCTGAGCGATAACGGCGTGCGCGTGCCGGAAGAGATGTCGCTGATCGGCTTCGATGACGTGCTGGTGTCGCGCTATGTGCGCCCGCGCCTGACCACGGTGCGCTATCCTATCGTCACTATGGCGCAGCAGGCGGCGGAGCTGGCGTTAGCCCTGGCCCATGCGCAGCCGCTGCCGGAGGTGACCAATATGTTTAGCCCGACGCTGGTACGGCGCCATTCGGTGAGCGGGCCAGGTTAAAGCTCGCGCCGGTAGAGCCTGACCTTTTTATCGGGATAGTCCAGCGCCTCGCCCGCCGGCGTCCAGCCGCAGCGTTCGTAATAGCCGCCGAAGGTCGACCAGAGCCACAGGCTACGGTGGCCGCGCTGCCGCGCATAGTCGATCACATGCTGCTGCAGCGCCGCGCTCAGGCCGGTTCCGCGCGCGCTTTCATCGACGTAGAGCGCGGCGAGCCAGGGAAAGAGATCCTGGCGGCTAATCAGATCGCAGCGCCAGAAGCCCACCGTGCCCACCGCCCTGCCCGCGTCGTCGACCGCGACGAAAGTAACGGGAAACGCCGCTCCATGCAGCGAGCTCTCCACCACGCTGGCCATAAAGTCGCGCCCGTTCTCCGCGTCAAAAGCGCGCCACAGCCAGTCGATCACCTGTTCGGCGAACTGCGGGGCGTCGCGCAAAGAGAAGATCTTCATCGCGCCTTAGCCCAGCTCAAGCGCCAGCAGTTCCTGAATGGTTTGCGCCCGGCGGATTTCACGCGGTTCGCCCTGCTCGAACAGCACTTCCGGGATCAGCGGACGGCTGTTGTAGTTAGAAGACATTGAGGCGCCGTAAGCGCCGGTATCGTGAAACACCAGATAGTCGCCCACCTGCGCCGCCGGCAGCGCGCGCGTTTCTACCTTGCCGCCTTCCTGCTGGGTAAAGACGTCGCCCGACTCGCACAGCGGCCCGGCAACCACGGTATCGATGCACTTTTGCTCGTCGATAGCGCGACCGTCGCCCGGCAGCAGCGAAATATGGTGATAGCTGCCGTACATTGAGGGACGCATCAGATCGCTGAAGCCCGCATCCACCAGCACAAAGTGGCGGCTGCCCATCGCTTTCACCGCACGCACCTGCGATACCAGCACGCCCGCCTCGGCGACCAGGAAACGGCCCGGCTCGATCTCTAGCTTAACTGCGTGGCCGAGGTGAGCGGCGATACGCTGACGCGCCGCGTCCCACAAACCGAAATAGTGCGCGGTGTCGATCGCCTCTTCGCCGAAGCGATAAGGAATAGAGAGCCCGCCGCCCGCCGAAATCGCCTCAAGGTCGTGGCCGAGCGCGATCACCTGCTCCACCATCGCGTCGCACACCTGCTGCAGGTGGCCGTAATCGACGCCGGAGCCGATATGCATATGCAGTCCAATCAGGCGCAGCCCGTAGGTTTTAATCGCCGCCAGCGCCTGCGGCAGTTCGCTGTGCCAGATGCCGTGCTTGCTGTTTTCGCCGCCGGTATTGGTTTTCTGACTGTGGCCGTGGCCGAAACCGGGGTTGATGCGCAGCCATACCGCGTGGCCTGGCGAAACCTGGCCCAACTGGTGCAGCATATCCACCGAGCCGGCGTTCACCGGCACCTTGAGTTCGGCAATGCGCGCCAGCGTCGGCCGATCGAATACGTCGGCGGTAAACACGATATCCTCGCCACCCGGCTGAAAGCCCGCCGCCAGCGCGCGTTCGATTTCGCCAAGCGACACGGAGTCGACTTTAACGCCCGCCGCGCGCATCAGACGCAAAATATGAATGTTTGAGCAGGCTTTCTGCGCAAAGCGCACCACGTCGAAGGCGCGCAGCTGTTCGATACGCTGCTGAATAATCTGGGCGTCATAGGCCCAGAACGGGCCATTATACTGCTGCGCCAGCGGCAGCAGCTGCGCGGCGTTAAGCGCGGTGGTGTGGTCGGTTAAGGCGCGTGGCATAAGCATTCTCCTGTGAGTTGCTCCTATTAGGCCAGACGCATGCCATGCTGAAAAATATCTGTTTTAATATCTTCTATGCAAAATGGATATGGAAGCATATGGCGAAAATCAACTGGCGGCATATAGAGATTTTTCATGCGGTGATGACCAGCGGCAATCTGACGCAGGCCGCCGCGCTGTTAAACACCTCGCAGCCCACCGTTAGCCGCGAACTGGCGCGGCTGGAAAAGCAGCTCGGCCTACGGCTCTTCGCGCGCGTGCGCGGTCGGCTGCAGCCCACGGTGCAGGGTCTGCGGCTGTTCGAAGAGGTGCAGCGCTCATGGTACGGGTTGGATCGCATTATGGAAGCCGCCGACGGGCTGCGTCAGTTCCGTCAGGGCGAGCTGTCGGTCGCCTGTCTGCCGGTCTTTTCGCAGTCGCTGCTGCCGCCGCTGGTGCAGCCCTTTATGCAGCGCTATCCCGACGTCAGCCTGAATATTATTCCGCAGGAGTCGCCGCTGCTGGAGGAGTGGCTGTCGGCGCAGCGCTACGATCTCGGCCTGACAGAAACCCAGCATGCGCCCGCCGGCACGGAGCGGCTGCCGCTGCTGACCTGCGACGAGGTCTGCGTACTGCCGCAGGATCATCCGCTATGCACGCGCGCGGTGCTGACGCCGCAGGATTTCGCCGGAGAGAACTACGTCAGCCTGTCGCGTGCCGACAGCTATCGTCAGCTGCTGGATACGCTGTTTCATGAGCAGGGCGTGGAGCGCAGGCTGGCGCTGGAGACGCACAGCGCGGCGTCGGTGTGCGCCATGGTGCGCGCGGGCGTGGGCATTTCAGTGGTGAATCCGCTGACGGCGCTCGACTATGCCGACAGCGGCGTGGTTATGCGCCGCTTCAGCGTCGCGGTGCCCTTTACCGTGAGCCTGGTGCGGCCGCTGCACCGCCCCGCGTCGGCGCTGGTGGCGGCCTTTATCGACCACCTGCAAATGCAGGTGGCCGATTTTCCTCAGCGCATCGCCGAACGGCTGGCTTAAGCGCGCACTGCGGCGGCGTTGCCGCCCGATTTACGGAAGGTGATCAGGCAGATAATCAGGCCAATAGCGGCCAGCGCTGCGGCGGCCACCGGCACGGCGGTCAGGCCGTAGCCTCGACCGATCACCGCGCCGCCGACCCATGCGCCCAGCGCGTTGCCGACGTTAAAGGCGGAGATATTCAGCGTCGAGACCAGATTCGGCGCCTCTTTGCCGTGGCGCACCACGTTGATCTGCAAGCCCGGTACGGTGGCGAACGTCGCCATCGCCCACAGGAACAGCGTCACCTCCGCCAGCCACAGCGCATGGCTGGTCCAGCTAAACAGCAGCGAGAAGATGGCGATCAGCGAGAAGCTTAAAATCAGGCTGAAGGAGACCTTCCAGTCCGCCAGCTTGCCGCCGAGAATATTGCCGACGGTCAGACCGGCGCCGATCAGGAACAGCGTCCAGCTGACGCCGCGCGCGCTGATGCCGGTCACCTGCAGCAGCAGCGGCGCGATATAGCTGAACAGCGCGAACATCGCCGCGGCGAAGAACACCGTCATCAGCAGCGAAAGCCACAGTTTGCCATTGGCCAGCGCGCTGATTTCGCTTGCCAGATGCACCGGCTTCTCTTCTTTATTGGTGGGCAGGCTGACGATCAGCGCGATAAAGGCGAGTACGCCGATAATGGCGACGCCCCAGAAGGTGGCGCGCCAGCCGAACAGCTGACCAAACCAGGTGCCGAGCGGTACGCCGAGCACGTTCGCCAGCGTCAGGCCGGTGAACATCAGCGCCACCGCAGACGCCTGACGGCCCGGCGCCACCAGGCTCGACGCTACCACCGCGCCGATGCCGAAGAAGGCGCCGTGACAGAGCGCGGTAATCACGCGGGCCATCATTAGCAGGTTGTAGGTGTAGGCGAGCGCGCAGAGCACATTACCGATAATAAAGATGATCATCAGCAGGATAAGTGTCTTTTTACGCGGCAGCTTTGCGGTTAATAGCGCCATAATCGGCGCGCCGATGGCAACGCCCAGCGCATAACCGCTAATCAGCCAGCCCGCTGACGGGATCGAGACCTGCAGATCGCCCGCCACATCGGGCAGCAGGCCCATAATGACGAACTCGGTGGTTCCAATCGCAAACGCACTCAGCGCCAGCGCCAGTAAAGCAACAGGCATAACACACTCTCCCAATCGATATGCAGGTGAACGCCGCAGCGGACGCTGGGCGCGGACGGTTATAAAAATTTGAACTTCGTCACGGTGAGTATTAAATCATAGCCGTCAGCTTGCATACACCCTGCGTGCGGCAAGGATCTCTTGCCGCAGACGCAATAATGGCGCGCGGTACGTGTGATGGAATCTTAACAATCTCCTCCCTTTTTACGCGCTACGCTTGATGGTAAACGCCAGCCGCGTGGCGCGAAGGTGCGCTTTGCGTGTGGATTCAATCAGGTAAAGGAATAGCGCGCGCTGCCGATACCCCAGTTGCCCTATCCGGTAATGTGAAGCCATTCTTATGCGGGGAGAGACTATGCAGCGGCTAATCGCCCTGACGGCGCTCTGTCTCAGCGGCTGCTCCGTCGGCCACTACGAGTACAGCAGCGAAGCGCAAAAGCGCGTCGATATGACCTATACCGGTATTCCCACCGCGCTCGGTCTGGGGACGCTGGGCACCACGATTCCGCTGACGGCGGAGTACAGCCTGACCGCCGCGCACGTCGCCAAATTTTCGCTTTATCGCGTTAAGGCCTGGCATCCAGAGTGCGATATCGCGGTGGTGTACCACAAGAATGCCGAAGCGAATTTGCCGCCGCGTTTTCGCAACAGCCGCATCGGCGACAGGGTGAATCTTTACGGCTATAGCTTTATTAGCGCGATGCCGGTCAGCTCCAGCGGCGAGAACCTGATTAATACCTCGCTGGCGAACAGCTGGAACAAGGCGCAGTGCGTGGTGGTGGCGGCCAGTGCGGGCGTGGTGAAAGGCATGTCGGGCGGCGCGGTCTATAACGCGTCGGACGATACCCTGGCGGGCGTGATTGTCGGCTATAGCAGCCGCATTGATGATAACCAGAGCGGGAAAACGCTCTATCGCGACGTTGCGCTCTATGTGCCCTATGCGCGTTTCGAAGCCTGGCTGAACGGCGTGGTGAAGTCTTGAATATCTGTCTCGGCAGGATAAAGAGCGAGAACGTCTGGCTGCCCTCGCCCGGGGGGGTGAAATCTATAGTTCGGTAATGATCAGCGTCGCGGATGCCGTAAAGCTGCCTGTTGCGATAGCGCTAGTGGCGACGGAGGGATTTCTCAGCAGGCTAAAGATCAGGTTTGTCGATCCCGATCCGGTGACGCTCATGCTAAATGCATCGCCGTTGTTGAGCGTTGAGCCGCCCTCTTCTCTTACGCTGACGCCCAGTGCGCTGTTACTGGTGACGATTTGCGAGGTGGACCAGGAGACCGGCGTCATATTCAGCTTCAGGGAAAAGTTATGGGTGCTGGTGCCGGTACAGCTTAGCGTAACGCTCGCGGTTTTATCTGCTGCCGTTCCCGCTGTGGTGCCAATGGAGGCGCGCTCGATAGGGTCGAAGACGACGTTAATACTCGGCGTCGACAGGCTACAGGTATCGGCTACGACGCGGTTTACCGGTAACGAACACATGACCTGACCGGCAGGATAGGTATAGTTGATCCCCCATATTCCCCAGCCCGTGGTACCGTTAACGGCGGTAATGCTAAAGCACAGATTTTTGTATACGTTGCCATTCCACATATTACTGCTGCCGCCATTGGCACCCGCGCTAATAGTGCCATTTAAAATACTGCCTGTGAGAAATTTCGTTCCCAGGTTGCCCCAGGTTTTCGATTCCCAGGCGGGATAGCTAATCGACTTTTCCCAGAAAGGGCCTACCAGTTTTGTGCAGCTTGTATCTGAGGTGCAGTTTGCCAGATAAAGCTGGATTGCCGTGGGTGAAAAAGGCAAGCCAACCGCGTCGTGGGCCGTACTGGTTTTGGTTAGGGTGAAATTAGTGCCGGGTCCGCATTGATTGTTAGCGCCATAGCAAGTGACGCTAAAGTCATAGGCATAGCAGCCAGCGGACCACAGCCAGATAACCGTTCCGGCCAGCAACGTTTTAATAAGCTTAAAATTAAAGAAAGAAGATATGTTCATCGTTATTTTCCAGCCAGGCGCTTTTGCATAGCAAAATTTTTTAAATTTATTCAGCCGATAAATTAATAGCAGTGTACTTATTCATAGTTCAGCGTAAAGTTCGCCGTCGCATTAAACTCCCCTTTCACAATAGCGTGGTTTTGAATGGCAGTCGGCTTTCCCCTGACATAACCTTTTAATGTCAAATTTGTGGTACCTGCGCTTAATGAAAAGGTTGGCGTTGCACTATTAAACGCTAACGCGGTGCCATCCAGGGTTTCCAACCCGATAGCAATGCCGCTGGCGGTGCCGGTTACGGCCAGCATATCGGTGAGTTCGCTATCCGCCGTACCGCTAAATGTCAGGCTTACCGTCGTGCCAATTGTTAAATCGCACTCAAGCAGGCGAATAGTGAAAGGATGACTGTGAATTCGCTCATTGATATAAAGATATTTATCGACGATGGTGCCGAAATCGAGCTCAACGGTTTCCGTCTCGGGATCGAGCACGCAGGGTTCGGCCACTAAATTGCCGGAAAATTGCAGATTGTTCGTGACGGCCCCGGCGCGGGACGGACTCATCACCGCGCTTATTAACAAAACAGAAAAGACGATTATTGAAAAATAAGTATGCTTGATGATGGTTAACATTATTCATACTCCGCCAGCAAGGTCGCTGTAGCGCTGAATGCACCTTCGGTAAGGGTTGCGCCAGATGATATCGGCACCGCTTCCAGCACGGGAGGATTGCTATAATCAATCACAAAAGGTTGATTAATGGCGACTGGCGTTCCATTTTGCAGTATTTCTATGCCAAGCCCGTTCACGGAGGTTTCAATTGCCCCGCTATTATAAGCCGTCTGCGTTCCCTTAAGCGTCATATTTAAACTCACCGTTTCATCGGGATCTTCACACGCCAGGGTATAGGGAATAGTCTGCTTATATCGCTCGCCGTCAACTTTATTAATACCAACATTACCAAATTCAACGGCGATTATGCCGTCATTATTTATATGGCAGGGTTTTCTTTTCAAAGTGCCATGGATAACGACACTGAGCGTATCGCCCGTCTGTTCCGCGCTGGAAAAAAAAGTAATAAAAAGTAGCAGCAGAACAGCGAATGCTTTTATGCCGTGCCGTACTGGACGCCTGGCGTTCATTTCACATATTCCTTATTGATAGGCAACTTCAATGGTGGCGGACGCGTTAAACTCCTGCCCGTTACTAAAACTTGCGCCTGACTGTTTAACCAACACGACGTCAAGAGTAGGCGGAGAAGCGGCATCAAGCGTGAACCAGGTATTAGGGCTTATCTGGCTATTGTTTTGCAGTAATTTAATACCTAATCCAACAACGTCCGTCATTAATAATGCCGTATCGAAAGAGGCGGCATTACCGACCCATCGCATACTGACGCTTTTACCATCGGCATCGCCTTCGCAGCTCAGCGTATAAGGCACCGACTCTTTGTAATAGTCGCCGCTAATTTCATTGATATACACATCGCCAAATTCAACCTGGATTTTTTCGTTACTGCCAAACAGGCAGGATGCCGTCGCGACCACTGTTCCGCTAATATTAATAGCGACGGGATCGAGTGCAAAAAGCGGCTTTATCGTTAATCCCAGGCTAAGGAAGAGCCAGCCTTGCAAAATACGTTTTAACAGGCTTAGCCGCCATAAAAGGCGCAGCCGCGAACAAACAGGCATTTTTCTTACCTTAGTCATAATTCAGCCGGAAGTTGAGGGTTGCGTTAAATGCGCCAACCACCAGCGGCGCGACGGTTCGCTCTGGAAGCACATACCAGGTCAGCACATCATGATAAGGCGCGATGAAAAGCGGTTCACTTCTGCTGCCCAGTCGGACATCCCGATGCCGGCTATCCAGCAGACGCAGACCTATTCCCTGAACACCGTCGACTTTCACTAAATCAGGCGACGCGGTGTCTGCCGGTGCGATAAAAGAGACCGACACCACGGGCTGACGGCTATCCCATACTGAACTCTGCGTCAGGCTATCCTGCTGCCGGCCGCCGCTAAGCAGACAGTCACGTAAAATAAGGCGAAAAGGGGTCGCCTCGCCGCGTTGGCCTACCCTATCCAAATCACCCGTCACAATTGTCCCGAGCTGCACCTGCTGGTAAGCACTTTCCATTTCCAGCCTGCAGGCGCCCTGGGATAACGCGCCTGTCACATGCAGCGTTCCCCATTCGCCATCGACCTGACTAAAATCTTTTGCCCGGGCGTAGTGAAAAGTCATTAATCCGCTCACCGCCAGCACACCGAGCAGGCATCGGCAGCCGTTATCCCTACGCCATGCAGCCAAACGATTCTTTATTAAAGAGGAAGCCCTGTTATACATATGCGATCCCTGATAATGAGTGTTCAACATCTACCGCACGGCCTTAGCCTTCTTTATAATCCGCCACGCTGCAGCCTGCGCCAGCACAGCGAAACACCAGCTGCGGCCGTCCGCCGTAGTCGTTGATAAATGTCACCGCTGGCGCACTGCCGATCCTCTCTGCGCTGACAGGCAATAGCTCGCTGCTTTGTGGTGAGATCATTAACGGCTTGACGTCGGCAATCTCTTTTCCTGCTGCGCTCACCCCGACCAGCGTGAAAAAATAGGGGGAGTGGTTTTCAACGCGATATTTTCCGCCTTCGCGTTTCAGGGCAATACTCTCTTTCCAGACGTTAATCATTCCTACGGAGTTTTTTATTAAAGCCTGCGGGCGATAAAACATTTTGATGCGCGTTTGTAACGCGATTTGCAACGTATTAGCCTTATTTGACCGCGGCGGAATTTCACGCAGGTTAAAGTAATAGAGGGTTTCTTTGTCTTGCGGCAAGGTATTTGCCGCAGGCAACGCCTGAACTTTCACCTGGCTTTTAGCCAGCGGCTCAACTCGCTGCAGTGGTGGCAAAACAATCAGTGGCGAATCTATTTTTACCCCGTCTGCATTCTCAATCCATCCCTGCGCAAGATAGGGAAGATCTTTATTTTTGTTGCTGATATTCAGGCTCAGAGAACGACTGCTGCCGTCGAATATTATTCTGGTACGGTCTAAGGCAATCGCGGCGCTGGCCTGCGGTGCTAGTATGGCACTCGCCAATACGCCAGTTAAAAAAGAGGTTAAACAGGTTAATTTCATCTTTCTTCTCACTTATGATTTCAGCTGCGGTGTTAGGGTTTATTTACCGTTTCACAAGGTAAAAGCAGCCCGCGGGTTAAAGGTGGCAGTGGCGCCGGCAATATTACTGCGCAATGCGCTTTGCCATCCCATTTAACCGTCATTTTTTCTCCGGCATTAATCCCGGTCAGCCATACGCTGCCGTCATCATTAATAATGCCGGTTTGATAGTTATTTTTATTTTCGACCGTCGCCCCGAAGGGCGGGGATGTTCCATCTGACAGCTTGATAACAGCCATGGCCTTCTCGCCGGAAATCACACCTAATTTCCGATAACCAATGGCACCTTCTGTTAATGACGCCTGAACCACCGATCGAGGTGCATCAACATTATCCGCCAGCTTATCCAGATCGATGCGTACGCTGCTGCGGTAATAATTATTAAGATCGCCAACGATGGCTTTACCCAGGGAATTACTGTGGCTTAGGCCGCCATTACCCACAAGCGGTACGCCTTTGACGCCTTCGGTATCGATCATCATTCGCGTCCCGCCCAGCGTCGTAATGCGATGCAAAGCCACGCCCTGAGTTGTCGCCGTCATCCCGCCCTGTAGCGACAGGCCAATCGCACTATATTGACTGCCGCTATAGCTTGCGTTTGCCGTCATGCTGGTGAGATCTCCGTCGTGGGTGTAATAACCGCTGACCGTGCCCTTGCCGTCTGAACCCACGCCTGCGCTAAGCTGGTAATTACTGTTGCTATCAATACGGTTATATAAACTCACCGAGTGCGACATTTTATTATTGTAATACTGACCATCGTAGCTAATTGACCCACTATTTCCCCACGGAACAGTCAGCGTTAAATAAGCACCATCGTCATTTTGGTGATTGTAAACAGAACGATAGGCTGTGAGGTTCAGGCTCAAATTTTTCAGGCGCAGCAGGTCAAAGTATTTAGCGACAGAGAGGGTATAGCTGTCGTTAGCAGCCTGGTTCCAGTAAGTCTGATGGCTGTAGTTGAGGTAACCACTCAGTCCTAAACTTTCAAACTGTTTGTTAAAGGTGATGGTATAGAGCTCTTTCCCCTGTCCCGCTGTGGTGCCCAGATAGCGCAAATCCAGGTACTGAGACATGCTCATATAGTCACGTTCAGAAAACCGATAGCCGGCAAAGGTCACCTGGCTATCAATCTCCTCAAAGCGCTTTGAATAGCTGAGACGCCAGGACTCGCCCGTTTTAGTTCCCCGTTCAGGCAGACGCGCGCGCGACTGGGTGACGTCCAGGGAGAGCGCCCCCAGCGCAAGCAAGTCGCGACCCAGGCCAGCCGAAAGCGCGTTGTAGTCGCCCCCCAGAATCGCCCCGCCGTAAAGCGACCAACCGTTATTAATGCCCCACGAAAATTCGCTGCTGGCAAATCCCGGCCCCCGGCTATTGCGCTGATAATCAGAAGGCTTGCCCAGCGCCAGCTTATAGCGCACCAGTCCAGGACGAGTAAGATAGGGAATGTTAGCCGTATTGACCTGGAACGTCCGAACGCTGCCATCCTGCTCTTTGACCTGCACATCCAGCGTGCCTGATACAGCCGAACTCAAATCCTGAATACGGAAAGGCCCCGCGGGAACCTGCGTTTCATAAATGACGCGCCCTTGCTGGGAAATAGTGACTTTGGCATCGGTTTTCGCTACGCCGCTCACTTCTGGCGCATAGCCGCGCAGGTTAGGCGGAAGCATGCTGTCGTCAGAAACTAAGCTCGCTCCGGTAAATCGAAAGCTGTCAAAAATATCAGAATAGAGATAGTTTTCTCCAAGCGTTAATTTGGCGCGCAGCGCACCGATAGCGCGATATATATAGTATCGGCTCATGCGCAGACTCTGCTGGGAGGGCACTTTTTTTCCGGTGACATGGTTATAGTAACCCTGCCAGTCTGATCTCATTCGCCATGGGCCAGCATTCACGCCAAGCACGCCATTACCGCTGAGATCTTGTTCGTTTTTACTATCTTCAGCGCGGGTCGTATTGTGTGCATTGAGGCTGTAATCGAAGATTATGCCGGGTATGCCTTCATCCCAGCGTGAAGGAGGATCCCAGTTGTCGGAAATATATTCGATATAGGCCTGTGGTATTGATATATCGAGCGTATTCTCAGCCAGATTACCGCGCGCCTGCGCGCCGGGTAATGAACCGATATCAAGACAAGTGCCGTTACTCTTCCACTTAATCTGGCCTTTCATTTTGTTCTTCAGACCGATCTGTTCGACAATTGCAGGCGTCAGGCAGGCTTCGCTAAGCTGGGGATCGTCGGCAGAAGCAGTGAATATCACCTCCAGCTCATTGAGCTCGTGGTGATTGACACGCAGCATTAAATGATATTTGCCAGGCATAATATAGCCTGCACGCGCGAAATGACTTAAATCAATATGATCGCGATCTTTAACATCAAGCACATCTGTATTGAACTGAATATTCTGATTATCGTTAGGTTCAGCTGCCAATGTGCAAAAACTCACGCCTGAAGCCAGTGCAATACAGACAAATAAAGGGCATAAAGAAAAATTCAGTCGCGGTAGGTGTGAACTTAGCTGATTTCCATTCATCAGTAATAATCCATTTTAAAACGAATTGTACTCTGATAAGTCCCTGCCCTGACCGCTTCCCGGTTAGCCATCAGACGCAAGCTATAGTCCAGTTTCATCTGGCCTGTTTCGATGTTTCGTTCAGGCATTGTTTTCCCTGGCACAGCAATGTTTCCTGCGCTATCGCTGATTTGAATACCAATGCCTGTTGCTTCGCCGTCAGCGCTGAAGAGATTTCCATTGGTTGTTTTACCATCAAAGGTGATAGCAAATTTCGACCAGTCGCTTTTATTATTTCGCGACGCATCCAGCGAGCAGTTAATCAGCTGAATAGTAAAATTTCTGGACGGACCAACCCCTTCACTAATAATTGTGCTGACAGGAATAACGGATAAATCGATGCTTTGATCGCGGCTGTCAGCGGCTATGGCGCAGGGCGTGTCAATAATCGATCCGTGCATACGCACATTACCGTGCATGCTATTCGCTGGGCTGGCAAACGGAACCAGACTCAGCACAGCCAAAAAGAGTAAACAGAGCTGAGTTGTTCTCATGATTGTTAGCACCTGTACGTTAAAATCAGAAAAAGAGATAACGTTAATAAACAGGCGCTTTCACGCCTGTTCGTTATGGCTAACGGTCTTATTGATACGCTAAGGTGAAATTAGCGACGCTGGTAAACTCACCGGCGACGATTGGGTTAGCGGTGTTATCAGCAGCGCCTTGCAGATAAGCAGAGAACAGCAGTTCGCCTTCAGTAGAGGCATCTGTAAAGGTATAAGCAGTGCTGGCAGAGCCCAGTTTAACCGCGCTATTGTTATTATCAGTAATAACAATACCTGCACCTGACGCCGTGCCGCTCAGCGCCAGCAGGGTTGAGGTGGTATCAAAACTTGCCTTTTTACCGGTAAACGTTGCGGTTACCGTTTTTTTGGTCAGGCTGGTCACATCACAATCTTCAAGCTTGATGCTAAAGTTTTTCGGCGTTGAAGTTCCGCCCGCTTTCAGCGCAGAGCTTGAGACCTGACCCAGGTCAACCGTTTGCTCAGCGGTGTCAGCAGTAATTGAACAAGGAGCCTCAATGATTTCGCCTTTAAAATTGACGGTCCCGTGTCCCTGGTCCGCTGCAAATGCATTACCTGTCGCCAAAATCATGCCTAATGCCATAGCCAGCTTAATTTTTTTCATTTCCAGTCATCCTTAAATGTTTTGAATTTATGCAATAGATGAGAATGCGCTATCTGGCTTCCTCATCTACCGCTTTCTCGAGCGATAAGCCCCATTGGCTTTACTGCCGGCGGTCTTTATATCCGCAAAGAATTAGGTCGTAAAACAGAACAAATATAGGAATATTCCAAATAAGCACAGGAGCAAATAGTCATTTGACACTCCCAAAAAAGAACCAATGAAAAGAACCAAAATAATCAACAGGTTATACAGATTAAAGTGAACTGCTTTGACTGTAATAACCTGCGTTGCTTTCAGATATTTCGTCATCAATATGCCAGTTAAAAAACCAGCAGACATTAATCCCCTTATCTAATAAGAGTGTTTCTGATCGAACTAAGTAAAAGCCCTCTGAAAAAGACCAGTAATGCACTGCTAACCTCAAGACACTAAAAAGCCGGCTCAACCAAAAAGTGAGCTATAAGCCTTAAAAGATATAATGAAAACCGTAAAAATAAAGCGTTATTCTTTTCAGGAAAAATTGTTGATGGCGTATATAATGAGGCCGCACCAGTCGCTAAAAACAACGCGCCCTCGACGCATTTTTTGCTTTTACTCTATATTAGTCATTTCTTTCTTCGCAAAAAAAGTAGTTAATAATACGATAAAAATCCACGCTATTTTTACACCGCCATTTTGCCATGATCCTCTTTTTCATATAGCTGATACATTTCTCTGAACATTGAAAATGGCGCGCGATATTCTTATTGGATACGCCATGATAGATGTAATGACAAAACCGTCTCTCCCTGGCCGTGAGAAAAATATTTTCCCTCTTCATTTTTACTTTCTCTTGTTCACTGGGGCAGCGATATATCGTATCGATGAGTATTGTGCTGAACGCTTCAATACTGGTTTTACAGGAAATCATTTTGATATTTTCCATCGCGGTAAACACGCGCAGCGCATCATAAATTCTGTCTGGCACGACCACGACTGCATATTTTTTATTAAATTTTAATCTCTTATCTGCCTGCATAAGCCCCATCAAATTAACGCGTTTAACGGTAATCGATATTCTTTTTCCAGCGACGGCTTTGTTCGCGAGCAGCTCTACGCCGTGTAATAGCATCTGATCATTGCCAAGAACAAAAAGTTCGCAATTCATTATAAAAAACATCTCCTGATCCCAAAAATTAACATATCCAAGAAAACGAAATCACTCTAATACGCCTTTACTCAGGCCGTCTATATTTATATAAGGTTTAGATTAGGCGAAAAGTGCTCAATCATTTAATTAACATGCTTAACAAAATAGAGACGCTCACTTCATTGTATTAAAAGGTTTTTTTTAAAAATCACCATTTAGATTGAGTTCACGCCCGTTTTCTTGAAGTTTATTATTTATTTTGTAATGTAAAAAAAGATTTCATGCCTGACTATTTGCTAAAGAAAAAGAAAACACCTCCCACTCAAAATGGAATCTGTTTTTTGTTTATGTAAAATTTAAAAAACGGCAAAGCTGAAAAAAACAAGGCTTGTTTCTGTTTTCCAGTAATATGTTGACATGCATTGCATCTTAAAAAAATCCTCAGACATTAATGAGAGTTAAAAACACGATATCTCTGTCGCTTAGTGACAAATAAATAATCAGATTGAATATTGCCGAGCCTCTCCCGATATATTATTACTTTTAGCGGAATGGCATTAATTATTGAGATAACCTTTATTGTTATAGCAGGTTAAGCGCAGCTGCTTTTTTCTCTACCCACTCAGGCTTGTCTGTTATTTTCAAGAAAAATGCTCAAAAAAAACCAGGCTTTCGCCTGGTTTTTAGAAATGCTGCCGGTATGTGCCGCCCTGCTCTGCCTGTAAGCGCCTGAGCGAAGATAAGCGACCGGGTAAGCAAATCGCCTGTCTTTTAATTGTTATCGCTGCTTACTTCGCCGTCGGACGCAGCGCCGGGAACAGGATCACGTCGCGGATGGTATGGCTGTTGGTGAACAGCATCACCATGCGGTCGATACCGATGCCCAGACCCGCCGTCGGCGGCAGACCGTGCTCCAGCGCCGTCACGTAATCTTCGTCGTAGAACATCGCTTCGTCGTCACCTGCGTCTTTGGCGTTGACCTGCTGCTGGAAACGCTCCGCCTGGTCTTCCGCGTCGTTCAGCTCGGAGAAACCGTTGCCGATTTCGCGGCCGCCGATAAAGAACTCAAAGCGATCGGTGATTTCCGGATTCTCGTCGTTGCGGCGCGCCAGCGGCGACACCTCCGCCGGGTACTCGGTGATAAAGGTCGGCTGAATCAGATGCGCTTCCGCCGTCTCTTCAAAAATCTCCGTCACTACGCGGCCCAGACCCCAGCTCTTCTCGACCTTGATGCCAATAGACTGCGCAATCGCCACCGCTTTATCGAAATCATCCAGATCCGCCAGATCGGTTTCCGGGCGGTACTTTTTGATCGCTTCGCGCATGGTCAG
>Ga0157361_1000405_pt1 | contig 18019 bp, 14 predicted proteins | sample AttlaeALBM2_FD_111481 | JGI IMG/M metagenome (GOLD analysis project Ga0157361, IMG submission 111481) | Fungus gardens microbial communities from leaf cutter ant in Ribeirão Preto, State of São Paulo, Brazil - Atta laevigata ALBM2 | ecosystem: Host-associated > Fungi > Mycelium > Unclassified ...
CGACGGTGTAGTAATTTCGGACGCGGGTTCAACTCCCGCCAGCTCCACCAAAATTCTTTCGCGGCGATACCAGAATTGTCCGTTGAAGTCCTGAAAGCCCGCATGGTGAAAGCCTTGCGGGCTTTTTTTTACTCTGATTTGTTCCGCTAAGTCTGATGCTAACTAATTGGATCTGCTCCCGGTATTAGATACAACCTTCAATAAGAAATGACAGTGCCGACGGTGTAGTAATTTCGGACGCGGGTTCAACTCCCGCCAGCTCTACCGATTACTGTTGTACATTCGCAGGATATCGATTGAAAAGTCAAAGAGTTAAGCTGATGAGTCTGGACAGGAACCAGCCTGAAACCAAACAATGGACAATGAATGGAACGTAAAGAGCCTTGCCTCTTGAGCCACATTCGGTCTGCGAAGCAGGCTTTTTTGTTTATTGAGCAACTTGTTAAATCACCTTTTACCATCGGAAACGAATGTTTTCACACTCAGTGGGCCAATTTTGGTAAATCTCTAAGCGGATTCTTGTAGATTATTCAACCGTGACGTCCGCTATTCTAGATAATAACAATGAATCAATGGAAGCATGAGCAGCGGATTGCAGGTAAGCTAATAATTTTCATGGTGAAACCCATATTCGGCCATTTAACTTTTTCCGGTATCAGCGTCATCAAGCACCTTATTTTTACGATTAAGAGGCCCTCTGTAACGACGGATTATTAATCTGGATTCATGAATATTTTTTATGTACTCGACGGTCAGGGTCAGGGTCAGGGTCAGCTTTGATCTTAGTCTGAGATTAAACGATTCACCGACTATCCTGAAAAAATATATTCCCCAGCTTTGGCTGACTAGCTAAAGACAACTTAACTTTCTCAGGTCATCTTACTCCATTAGACTTAACGCTATAAATGTTAACCGTAATCTGGTTCGAATCAAGAACACATTTTTGATACAGCTGTTTCTGATACGAATCTTCTTAAGCACACCTGACACGTCATGTACAGCTCAGCCGATGTTGGCTTTTTAGCAGTCAGTACCCCGTCTGTTGTAAGATTTAAAGAAGGTCGTAATCTACTGCGGGGCATACTAACTACAGGTAGGTGTTTAATCAAAGTCTCTTGAAAGTAAATCTCATCATGTTCGCGCACCAGCGCAGGGGCGATATTTTTATTACTCAGAATAAAAAATATCATGACGCTAAAAACTAAATATGGTTAATTCCTGCTGGATTCAGCCACAACTATCGATGAGAAAAAAAATCCGCAACAGTCCTTCATGAAATTATTTTTAATATGCGAGTTAACCCTGAATACTTAAAAGCAACCGTAATGACTCCCAATGACGTGCAAGAAGTTTTCAGCCAAAGTGCAATAACTTAATACTGTTGAGGATTTATTAATTCTTCAAATACTTTAGTTAGAATTACCTTGGTAGAAAACGCTATGTAGGCTATCATTATTCTATTTCAAATCTTAAATACATGGTTAAGGCCCATTTTCTAAAAATCTATCTGACACAACTAACTTACTTCTAGTCATTAAACCCTCCTAAACCAAACTTTGAGTGTGACAGGTGAAATAAACAACAATGAGATCTGACTAATTTCCTCCACATATTCTCACATATATATAATCCGGTCATTCTTAATAATACCATAGTCATAATCGATGAGGGGTTATTATGCCAAATTTTATTTTAAATTGAGCCGCCTTCTAATGCAGGGGCAAAGCTTGTGACTAGTTGGAATAAATCCATCATCGCTATTTTAAATTAGGATAAAACTTAATAGTAAATCAATTAATAGTAAATAAATTTTTCCAATTCACAAGCATGCTCTTTATAACTGAGCATGCTTGCAATTTCAATTAAATTGGTTTTTGTAATAAAACAGCCAACTCTCTTTCAAATTTTGACCAAGATTCAGATGTTCTTTCTTCTAATGTAGGTAGAACGTTACAGAAAAATGAAACTAACTCATTCATAGAGATTCCTTCCCTCATCTGTGAGGTAAGCAATTTCCAAAACGATTTTCCATCAGTGTCATAGTTATTTAAGGATGGTTGAAGATTCTTTCTTTTAAAGTTCTCTGATAAAAAGTATTCACCGGCCTTAGTTTCGTAAGTGGATATCAAATCTGAAACAGAAGAATTTCTAAAATAGTTTAAGGATTCAAGTGAGGATATCAGATCATAATCAGCATTTATTATTAATCTCTCTCTCACTTCTTTCTCTAAGCTTGATAAAGGCAGAAATATAACATCATGGTAAAGTGGATACGAATCTTTAACAATTTTGCAATCAAGTTTCGGAATATCAAGACCACAGTCTGACACAATTTTTTTATTCTCCTTAAGGAAAGTATGATAGTTACAACCAAGACAAGGAGAACCATTTTCTTTATGGAACTGAGCTTCAATGTCGCCATCAAGTACTATAACCATTTTTGAATTGTTGAACAATCCATTTATTTTAAACTCATAAGTGAAGTTTAAAACTTCACGCCAGCCGCCCAAAGCTGTGACATTTACTAATTTATTTTTAGATAACGATTTCTTCTTTATGGTTTCAGTTACTATTTTCTTGGCAAGCTCATCTTCTACACAAACAATATAATCATATCCAGAAGCTTCATAAATCCCTCTTATCGCGTAGTTTGGATAGCATGGTGTGGTAATCGTAACGCGTCCAGTGCCCAAATGGGATTCAATGAGGTATATTTGGTCTTGATTGAGGTTGGAAATAATATCTCTACTATGAGTAGAGAATATTATGCAGATGCTGTGATCTTTAGAAACTTTATTGCAGAATTGTATTAATCTTTTCTGCGATGATGGATGAAGTGCTATTTCCACTTCGTCAATAATAATAAGAAATGGATCTTTATTATCTTTACTAGTTTGTGAGGGATATGTTATTCTGTAGTAAATATAATCCAATATTTTTAGCAGTAAATACTCGCCTGAACTCATTTTATATTGAGTTATATATCCACTATCTTTACAGAGTAAGAATGGTCGTTCATTTTTAATTAAAAATGTATCATTATCCTTATTTTTTTGCTCTTTTACCTCCTTATCTCTAATTAACTTAGCCTGTTCGCTAAATGAACTTTTAGTGATTGTTTTTAGCCCCTTATAGTGATTCTCATTTCCTTTTAATATCTTTCCAAGATTTTTTACTACAAACTCATTGGCTGAGATCAATAAGTTTTCGTCTATATTAGAATAATGCTCGCAGTACTTATTTATTATTTTTAAAGATGAGTTATTAAATCTATTCCCATAGATTACACCTGATTCCAGAAATCCTTTGTATTGTTTTAATGATCCATTCTTTAACCACTTTCCAGACTTTCTGGTCCAAGTGCAACTTTTATCATCGATAGTCATTGTTATCTCAGAAGAATCTCTTTTTTCGTCAAAAAAATATCTATCGATTCTATTACCTTCAACAACTTGAGAAAGTGCATTAAGAATAGTTGTCTTACCGGATCCATTTCCTCCGACGAAACAAATAAGTCCAGGCTTTAAGTCTATTGACATTGATAATTCCGAAATTGATTTTATATTTCTTATCTTAACTTCCAGCCTTCCGTTATTTGACATGCTATTATCCCTTTTGTGATTACCCGAATGATGAATATTTAAATCTATTAATATGCTCTCTCAAGGTTAAGGAGCAGAAAGTGAAGGGGTTCAATCTAACTGACAGTTAGTGAGGTGGATACTAGATATAAAATTATCATAGAATTTTGCAACCTATGAACTCTATTTTTTAATTAAATCCCTTTTTTAAAAAAACCTATTAAAGTGTTTACATGCTAATGTTATCGGCAATTTCTGACTTTACTTTAATTAATTTTTTTAATTAATTTCTTGCAAAGCTAACGGAAAATATACTCACTGTATAAAACCTCCTTTTAAGACATATGAACTATAACTGCAAATTCTCACAAAAAAATTGTTAGTAAGTGTTAAATTTTAATTCATATCTTCTTAAAATGATTAGTTTGATGTATACTAAGAATACGAAAATTCTAACTTAAAATTGTGAGTTGTAGTTATAGGATGAATGAGTTTGAGCTAATTGATAAAGTTAGGTTAAAAGCGTCTGTTATCGTGCGTGACAAAAGACAAAAACTTAACGAGCAATACTTCACGCCAGGATTTGTGACGAACTTCATTTCTCATAACCTTATCGATTTATCACGGGAAAATTATCAAATTCTCGATGTCGCTGCGGGGGTGGGAAATATTGGTGCAGCAGTTTCTTTAGTTGTGTCAAAAAAAACGAATTCTTCTGACAATAAGTTATTCTCCGTTGAAATTGATTATGAGCTATTTAAAGAGTCTCACTCCTTATTGTCTCTTTTGTTAAAAGGAACATCAGTTAATTATAATTTATTTAACTGCGACTTTCTTAATCTTTATTGTAAGTTTAAAGCTGAAAATAAAAAATTCACAACAATAGTGATGAACCCACCTTATAAAAAATTTTCACGGAAAGATTTTGACTTATTAAATTTAGCGAGTCATGGAGTGGAGTATTCTCCTAACTTATATTCGTTAATGATGTCTTGCGCGCTTGATTTGCTTAATGACAATGGAGAACTGATTGCAATCGTCCCTAGAAGTTTTTGTAGCGGCACATTATTTCACGCATTTAGGAAAAAAATAGTAAGCAACTTCAAAATATCATTCATACATCTTTTTAAATCGCGTACAAAGGTTTTTTCTTTTGACGGTGTTCAACAAGAAACCATCATTATAAAGTTGGTAAGGGATTGTTCTGCTAAGATGCTAACCACTATTAGTTATGGTGATGACTTTAATAATGCTTCAATAGCTAATAGAGACTTCAGCTCTGTAGTTTTTCCAAACGACAATCAATATGTTATACATATACCCCATAGCGAAATTGACGATGTTGTTTTGAAAAAAATATTATCTTTCAAATCTTCATTAGATGAATTAGGGCTTAAAATATCTACAGGTAAAATTGTTGATTTCCGTAACAAATCCCATTTGAGTTTTAGAAAAGAAAACAACGGTTTGCTCTTCTGCAAGGAGAATCTGGGGAGGGATTGTTTTGTTTTTGGTCCTGAAAAGATTAAAAATTATATTGAAATCAATGAAATGACAAAATCTAAGTTTTTAGATCGTCAATGTCACATTGTTATGAATCGTATGTTTTTTAAAGAGAGTGAAAATGTTATAACTGCGCAAATTATTGACTGTAATTCTAATGATAAAATACAGATTGCAATTGAAAATCACTTAAATTACATTTCTGGTTCAAAAGACTCGCATTTAGAATTTGACTTGGCTATGGGGTTGAAAGTATATTTAGAGTCTAAACTTGTAAGTGATTATTTCAAAAGGTTTTTAGGAAGCACACAGATTAATGCAGCTGATGTGAGATCTTTGCCTTTTCCAAACAAAAAATATTTAATTCAGTTAGGAAAAAAAGGAAAGTTTGAATATGATGAGTGAACGTAGGACAACTACACAAGATATTACTTGGTTTTTGGATCTCTTCGATTCTGAAAAAATAGATCTTGACCCCCCTTATCAGCGACGCAGCGTATGGACTAGAAAGGATAAGCAATATTTCCTTGATACAATCTTTAAAAAATACCCTTGCCCTGCTGTATTCTTACATAAAACGCAAGATGACAGAGGACGCGCTACATATCATGTGGTAGATGGAAAACAACGTTTACAAACTATCATCGAATTTTTCCAAAATAAAATACCGTTAGGTCTTGATATTGGTGATGAGCGATTAAACGGTAAGCGTTGGAAACAGATTGAGGACGCTGAGTTAAAAAAAGGTTTTTGGGATTATGTTATTCCAGTTGATTTGCTAACTACCATCGATAAGACTGTTGTTGACGAAATTTTCGACAGATTGAATAGAAATTCCAGACGATTAGAGAGACAAGAGTTAAGACATGCTAAATATGACGGGTGGTTTATAGAATTAGTTGAGCGCACAGCTGAAATCCCATGGTTAAAAAATCTAGGAATAGTCACAGCTGGCCGTGCAAAGCGAATGAAGGATGTACAGTTTATATCGGAACTTGCATTATCGTTACTAAAAAATGACGTCTGTGGATTTGATCAAGATGATCTTGATGAAGCTTATGCTAAATACGACAACCCCGAAGATGATTATTTTCACTTTGAACCTGAAGAATTTGAATTAAAATTCATTGAGGTCTTTTCAGCTATGAAAAGCATTAACGAAGTAAATAATATAATTCGAGAGCACTCGAAACTCAATATTCTATACACTATTTTTAACTACTTGAGCCTGACTAAAATCGATGTTATTTTAAATAAAACATTCCCTTATGAAACTACAGCAATTAAGCTGAAAGAGTTTTTAGATGCTGTAAACTCTGATTCTACAGATTTGAATGTAGTTGCTTTCAGAAATAACCTGGTCGGTGCAAATACTGAATATCAGCAACGAGCCTGCAGACTGGAAGCTTTGGTTAAATTCATGGAAGATTAATATGAAAATCCCATTGTCAATAAAGGAAATCTATTCTTCTAGAAATAGTGTTTACAATATTTTACAGGCTTCTGTGGATGAATGGATTGAAAGTGTAAGAAAAGCAAAGTGGCATTACGAAAGCAGAGTTAAAGAACTCGAAAGTTTTGCTTTGAAGTTCGAAACTGGTCGATTCACCTCGGTTTCAATATTCGATGATTTTTTCGGGGGGATGATTGTTGTCCCTACTCATTCAGAGATCGCAATAGTCGAACAAATGCTACGCGAAAAATTCGTTTTAGTTACAAAAAAACCAGGCGCCAAATCTTTCGCAACATACTCTCCAGAGCATTTTGTATTTGATGACCTGAGGTTGTACTTAAAGTTTGATAAAGAGAAGTTTTTATCTCCTTCAGTTGAACCTCTTGATGGATTAATATTCGAAGTTCAGATAAAGACTTACTTACAGCACGCTTGGGCATTATCAACGCATGATCTTGTTTACAAGAGTGAAAATATCTCTTGGTCCAGACATCGAGTTGCATATCAAGTCAAAGCTATACTGGAAAATGTTGAGCTTTCAATATCAAGCGCTGAGTTATTGTCCACTAATGAGATAATTAATAAAGAGGATAAACGTTTCAAAAAACTAGGTCAGATAGTTGAGTTGATCGAATCTAAATGGGAAGATGAAAGTTTACCTAGTGATAAGAAAAGGCTTGCTGAGAATGTGTATGAATGTATAGTGAAACTAAATATTGATTTAAAAAATCTTAAAGCACTTATTGAGGAGACTGACTGCAATAATATTATGAATCTGTCTCCTTATCAGTCTATTTTAATGGCAATAATTAATAAGAAAATAGATTCCTTTGAAAAGGAGAACCCACACAGGCTCAAGTTGTTAATTAGCGATGAGTTGAGGGAAGCTTTGGATAAAGATAACGCTCAATTTTTAAAAGACAATGGCTATGCAATTTATGTATCTTAACTTAAGACGCAGCCTTGTCAGTGCTCTTTTTAAATGCCTTTTCATTTATAATTTTTATGAGTAAGTTTTTTCACTTAATGGCATATTAAGTATTTATTCATTAAGTGATAATTTTACTATAAATGACAGGTATAGTATAAATTATAAAACCCATGGTGAGTTAGACTTTGAAATTAAACAATGTAGATTTCATTTTAAATAATTATTCAAGCTAATGTGAGTGTGATATCTGGCTATAATTTTTTGTTTTTTATTGTCGGCATTTCTTCTCTCCTGAGTTCCAAGTGATTTATTTCAATCAGATTGTCAAATAATGTCAAATCGTTCAATAATGACCATTGTCCAATAGTTATGACAAAAATTCAATGAGATATAATGGGAAGCTCGGGTCTATTTAAATTGGCTGGCGCGGTCAATTAATTTGGGTGTATATACTAGTTATTTCTTAAGGGGATGATCTTGTTATCGGGTTGATCCCTAGACTCTTACCCGACGTTCCTCAATGGATCGTCCACAGTCAATGTTTTGCTGTAATGTGCGCGACTAGGGTGAAAAGATTACCCGCCAGCAATTTGCTGCTCTATTGTTTGATGAGTTCCGCTCATTATCCCGAAAATTTTCTTTTACGGGCCCTAAAGTCATCTGATCAAAAAGATGATCACGCACATGCAGAACGGCAATGGTACGCCCTTCCATGATATGTCGCTGAACCAGGCTATAAAAGAACATCTAATCAAGGATGACTCGCTGGGAAATAGTACACGTCTATTATTGCAGAAAGCGCTTGAAGATAATATTGACTGGCAAAATAGCATCTATCCATCTATAGAAAAGGCAAATCTGTATGAAGCCATATCAGGTGGTAAACTGCCAAAATTCGACAGATTCCAGGATAATTTTAACGGCATGGGTATCACCGTTCATGATACCTGGGCAACGCATATCACTATAAAATCACTGCATATTAATAATAATCGTTTCCGGGCAGTGGTACATTACAAACTTCAGGATCACTTCGGTCTGGATAGTGATGATATTCTGAATACAAAATTCAGTCAGTTTCATTTCTTCTGTATCTGGTTCGTGTTACAGCGATATAATCAGTTTGGCTTCAAACCATTCATGACCAATGTGGAAACAACTCTGGAAATTACTGGAATGCGTAAATGAGACTAAAAGAAAAGATAATTATTGCTCTGTTTTTTCTGGCTGGTTGTGTGTTACTTAGCTACTGGCTGTGGTTGTCTCAGCGCCCCGTGGATATCATAGCCGTTCATCACAGAAGTAGTGGTTTCAGTGATGTTCTGGTCAAAAGCTTCCCGCCAACTGATAAAGGAAAAATCAACTGGTGGTTAAAAAACAATGAAATGTTAAATGATAAATATGGCATTCCAAAACCTGATAGAAACGGTCATTTTTACCTGACTATTTGGTTGTTTGGGGATGGTTATAAAGAGTTGGGTAAATATGACAGACTTTGCTTTGATGACATGAAACCACCCGTAAACTGTATTGGAAAGGAGAGGGTATTTTCAATCAGTCATAGCAAGAACAGAGGCACCATATTGACAGGAAGCGATAGCGAATATCGTCTTACATCAGATGGATAAATATTAAAACTTGAAGACGAATAAACTTGCGCTCTCTGGTGTGGGGATAGTAATGAATCCCCCATCTCCACGCCTGTATCAGCCATCCTTAAAACACTCAGGAGGCTTTCTCTCCAGGCAGAAAGTGACAACATGAGAAATGGGAAGGTTTTAGAAATGAACATGAAGCTGATTGACAAGATTTCGCTCTCTGTCGTAAAGGAAGCCCAAAGGCTCAGCGATACCCAATGCGAAATATTTCTGGAAGATAAAAATACGGGCATTATTGTTTTCGGAAAAGAACTCGAAGCTGCTGTCAGAGTGTCCGATAAACGGTTTTTACTCTTTACCACTGACGACATCCTTTACGAAGAATGCCTTCATATATTTTATATAGATACTGATTCTGGAATTATTGAACGCCTTTCTCTCGGTGGTCATTATGTTACTGGCACCTTCGCAAATTTGAAAGTGAATGAAAAATTTTGTGAGCTTTAGCTTTATTGGAGATACGACATGGACTGTGCACGTGCTGCCAACTCCCTCCCTAAGATTACCCTTTACCGATCCTCCTGGTGTAACCCGTCCAATGGGATTGAGAAAATACATTGCTATCACCGCAACCCCTGCGCCAGCCAGGGCTGACGGCAGCCGGTAACCAGCCCCTGATCTACAGCTCCCCTACCCGCGCTCATCCCATTCCTGCGCACCAACTCAGCGCACTCATATTTTGCACTGCATCACACTTATCATTTTGCCCTACCTTTTAGCCATTGATTTTGAAGATTTTTTGGTTTGGCACACTTCCTGCAAACTTCTCCATTCACGTCGTTCCACAGGGATGATGATCTTAAAGATTTGGCATCAGCCGTTAACCGTCCGGATATCTGCGACGCCATAAGAGTGGCATACAGAGCGGGCGAAATCTGGCTGCATTACAGAACGTACTTCCGGAGAGAGCCATGACCTCAATTAGCGAACCAGTGGTAATAGCGAAACACAGCAAGTGGGTACAGCTTCTGCTTGGCTTAATCTGCATGGCAGCCATTTCCAGCCCGCAGTACGTCTGGACGCTGCTGACCAAACCGATGATGGCCAGACTTGGCGTCGGGCTGGCGGAACTGCAGGTAACGTTCTCAGTGCTGATTATTCTGCAGACCTTTTTCTCACCCTTCCAGGGTCGGCTGGTGGAGCGTTTTGGCCCGCGTCTGCTGATCTCGATAGGTACAGTGATGGCTGGCTTCAGCTGGGTCATCGCCGCCCGGGTCGATAGCCTGGCCGCACTTTATCTGGTTTATGGCTGCCTCGGCGGACTGGGCACGGGGATTGTTTATATTGGCGTCGTGGGGCTGGTGATGAAATGGTTTCCACAGCAGCGCGGTTTTGCCGCCGGAACCGTGGCGGCGGGCTACGGCATGGGCGCGATTTTTACCACCTTCCCCATTTCCATCTCTCTCAACAGCTACGGTCTAGAACAGACAATGACGGTTTTTGGCCTGCTCTTCGCCGCGGTAGGTCTTCTCGCCAGTCAGAACTTAAGGCTGCCCGGCACCAGCATGATGACGCCGGTCAGCACATCATCCGCACCGGTGGTGAGCCAGCGCCAGTTTAAATCCGGGGAAATGCTGCGTCAGCCGCTGTTCTGGCTGATGTTTATGATGATGACGATGATGTCGACCTCGGGTTTGATGGTGACGTCGCAGATGGCGATTTTTGCCGAAGACTTTGGCATCAGCAAGGCGGTCATTTTCGGTATGGCCGCGCTGCCTCTGGCGCTGACCATCGATCGTTTCACTAACGGCTTAACGCGACCGCTGTTTGGTTTTATCTCCGACCGCTATGGGCGTGAAAACACCATGTTTATTGCCTTCGCACTGGAGGGCGTGGCGATGACGCTGTGGCTGGCGTGCCGTGAAGATCCGTTGCTGTTCGTTCTGCTCTCAGGCGTCGTCTTCTTTGGCTGGGGTGAAATCTTCTCGCTTTTTCCCTCCACACTCACCGACACCTTCGGCAGTGAAAATGCCTCAGCCAACTATGGCTGGCTCTATATCTCTCAGGGCATAGGCTCGATCTTTGGCGGCCCGCTGGCGGCGCTGATGTATCAGCACACCCATAACTGGCACCTGGTCTTTGGCTGCGCGATTACCTTCGACTTCATCACGGCCGGGCTGGCGTTATGGGTTCTCAAGCCGTGGCGGGCAAGCTTGATGCGCCGGTAAGTCTGCCGCTGGCGACGCAGAATATAAAGTGTACAGCCGGGACCCGAGGTCCCGGCCAGAAAAGCAGCGCCATCCCTCACCCTGCCCGGAATCGCCGTACGACTCTCACCTCCCCGCCCGCTGTCAGATGGATCAGTTCCCTTCATGAAAACGTTAAAGCGGAAGCTTAAACGGTCAAACCCACATAAACGGTCACAAACAGTCATGCCTTTCCCGTAATATCGGTATAGTCTGTTCAGCCGGTATTTTGTTTTTACCGGCCCTCAGCGCGAAAATATGTGAGAGGAATCACTTTCAACTGCAATTAATTGCATGGCCTTGCATGTTTTATTTCGACTTCATCACTTAATAAAGGGCGTCACTATTTGCCCACGTGGACTCCTGCCCAGTCCACATTTTCCCATGTTCGCTTCCAGTAATTTATCTCCATCGGAGGAAAAGTATGTTGCCGATTGAAAGACAGCAAAGAATTATTAATGAGATTAATATTAATGGCCGGGTAATTGTCTCAGAACTGGTCACGCTGTGTCAGGTTTCACAGGAAACCATTCGCCGGGATTTAAGCCAGCTGGAAAAGCGCGGTTTATTACAGCGCAGCCACGGCGGCGCTGTACTGATAAAAAAACAAAGCACCGGCACGCCGGGAAATAACAGAATCGCTAAAGAGAACGAATTATCATTCCGCCAGCGAATTAATGAGCACGCTGATGAAAAAATGATCATTGCCAAGCGTGCGCTCGACTTTATCAGCCCCGGCGACTGCATCCTGCTGGATAGCAGCACCACCTGCTGGTATCTGGCGAGACAGCTGCCGGACATTGAGTTAACGGTATTAACCAATTCGCTGCGTATCGTGCAGACGCTGGCGGCGCGCGGCAGTATCCGCACAATCTGCCTGGGTGGGGAATATTCCGACCGCGATGAAGATTTTCACGGCGTGGTGGCCGAGCAGCCACTGCGCGAATTTCAGATTAATAAAATCTTTTTTTCCTGTAGCAGTCTGGGCAACGACGGATATTTACGCGAAGGCAATGAGAATAATGCGCACCTGAAACAACAGATGCTGCTGGCCGCAGAAAGAAAACATCTTTTAATGGATGGCAGTAAATTTCTGCGTCCCTCTTTTGCCCGTATCTGTCACTACCGTGATGTCGATTTTCTTATTACTGACCAGTTAAAAGATAAAGAGCTTGAACAGGAACTGGCATGGAATGGTGTCAACGTCATCGTCTGTTCTCAGCGTTATCAATCCATGCAGCTAATTAAAAATTAATCCGGAGTCTGTATGAAAAAACATCTTATCGCCTGCTCTCTGCTTGCCCTGTTTGCCGCCTCCGGTGCGCAGGCCGCAGATAAATTACGTATGGGTATTGTGGTCAAAATAGGCGGTATTCCCTGGTTCAATGCTATGGAGACAGGCATTAAAAGTGAAGCGGCTAAACGCGGTATTGATGCGTGGATGGTGGGGCCGACCGCCGCGGACCCGGCGCTTCAGGTGCGCGCCATTGAAGATTTGATTGCGCAGAAAGTCGATATCATCGGCGTGGTACCCAACGACCCGAAAGTGCTGGAGCCGGTGCTGAAACGGGCCCGTGACGCCGGTATCGAGGTGATTACCCATGAGTCACCCGGCCAGCAGGGCGCCAACTGGGACTTCGAACTGGTCGATGCGACCACTCACGGCATCAACCATATGAAAGCGCTGGCGAGCTGCATGCACGACGAAGGCAAATATGCCATGTACGTCGGCAGCCTGACGGTGCCTCTGCATCAGCAGTGGACCGACGCCGCGCTCACTTACCAGAAAGAGCACTATCCCAGAATGCAGCTGGTCACCGACAAGTTTGGTGTCGGCGAATCGCTGGATGACTCCATCCGTACCACCAATGAGCTGATGTCAAAATATCCCGATCTGAAAGGGATCCTGGCGTTTGGTTCACAGGGGCCTATCGGCGCCGGGCGTGCGGTGATGAACCGTAAAAAAATTGACCAGGTCTGCGTCATTGGCTCTTTCAGTCCGGGCCAGGGTGCCTCGCTGGTGCAGCGTAACGCCATCAAAGGGGGCTACATCTGGAATCCGGAGACCGCGGGCGAAGTCTTTGTCCGCATCGCCGACATGATGCAGAAGAAGGAGCCGATCACCGATGGCATGACGATTGAAGGGCTGGGCAAAGTCAAAGTGGATGAAGCCACCCACACCATTCTGGGTAACAGCACCGAAAGTCTGGATAAAGCCAACCTGCCAAAACTGGTAAAAATGGGGCTCTGATATGCAAGAGGTCACTCCACAGACACTGATTGCGCTCGGGAATCTGTCGAAAACATTTGGTGGTAACCGCGCACTCAGCGATATCTCCCTGACTCTGCGGGCAGCCGAAGTGCACTGCCTTGCGGGTACCAACGGCTGTGGCATGAGCACTTTGATCAAAGTTATCTCCGGGGTGCACGCCCCGGACAGCGGCAGCCGCATCACGCTGGGCGACGGTCCGACGCTGCCGCGCCTTACTACCCGGCAGGCGCGCGACTTCGGTATCCAGGTGATTTATCAGGATCTCTCGCTGTTCCCCAACCTCAGCGTGGCAGAGAACATCGCCTTCGAGCATAACCTCAACGGCCTGCTGCGCTGGCATCACCGCGCACGTCTGCGGGAGAGCGCGCGCACTATCATTACCGAGCTGAAGTTCGATCTCGATCTGGATGAGAAAGTCGCGGCGCTCTCTATCGCGCAGCGTCAGCAGGTGGCGATCTGCCGTGCGCTGGTCGCCGATGCGCGGCTGGTGATCATGGATGAGCCGACCGCCTCGCTGACCCGCACTGAGGTCAATCAGCTGCTGCGTACCGTGCGCTACCTGAAAGATAAAAACATCTGCGTGGTGTTTGTCAGCCACAGGCTGGATGAGGTGCTGGAGATCTCCGACCGCGTAACGGTGATCCGCGACGGACGCAAAATGGGCTGCTGGCCTGCGCGGGAGATGACCCCTCACCATCTGACAGAGCTGATGACCGGCCTGAAACTCGACTATCAGCTGAAAGCCCCGACGCGCAACAGCGCTCGCGCCATTCTGGAGATCGAGTCGTTAACCCGCGCCGGTCAGTATCACGACGTCAATTTTAAACTCTATGAAGGTGAGGTGCTCGGACTGTGCGGGCTGCTCGGTTCCGGCCGTACCGAGCTGGCGCTGTCGCTGTTCGGCATGACCCGTCCCGACAGCGGCAAGATCTGGCTCGACAGCAAGCCGGTGCGCTTTCGCGGCCATGAAGATGCGATCAAAGCGGGCATCGGCTACGTCTCGGAAGATCGGCTGACGCTGGGCCTGGTGCAGCAGCAGTCGGTGGCAGACAACATGGTGCTGCCGATCCTCGACAAGCTGCAGAACCGCTTTCACCTGATCGATGAGTACCGTAAGAACAAGCTGATTCTGCAGTGGATCCAGCAGCTTGGCGTGCGCGTCGCCGATCCGAATCTTGCCATCTCCACCCTTTCCGGCGGTAACCAGCAGAAAATTGTGCTGGCGAAATGGGTGCTGACCCAGCCGCGCATTCTGATCCTCGACTCCCCCACCGTCGGCGTCGATGTGGGTGCCAAGGCCAGCATCTATCAGCTGATCCATGAGCTGGCGAAAGAGGGTCTGTCGATCATCCTCATCTCCGATGAGGTGCCGGAGGTCTGGTACAACTGCGACCGGATTCTGCACTTCCGCGATGGCACGATCCATGCCGAATACCAACCCGATAGCGTCGAACAGCAGCAGCTGGCGGAGGTGATCAATGCCTGACTTTTCCCGTTTCCGTCCGCACTCCAGTCAGGGCTGGCTCGCCTGGGTGCTGCTGGCGTTCATTCTGTTTTTCTCGCTCGCCAGCGACCAGTTTCTCACCATGCAGAATCTGCTGGATCTGGCGGAGAGCTACGCCGTTACCGGCATCTTTGCGCTGGGCCTGTTTGTGGTGCTGGTCACCGGTGGAATCGATATCTCGTTTGCGGCCGTCGCCTCGGTGGTGCAGTACCTGCTCGCGTCGCTGTTTGTACAGTTCCAGTTCGACAATGCGCTGCTCAGCATTCTGCTGGCGGTGATGTGCGGCACGCTGTTCGGGGTGGTCAATGCCCTGCTGATCACCACACTGCGGGTGGTCTCCATCATCATCACCATCAGCATGCAGTCGCTGCTGTTCGGGCTGCTGATGTGGGTGACCGGGGGCCGCAGCCTCTACTCGCTGCCGGAGTGGTGGATCACGCTGCGCAACGTGCTGCCGTTCAGCTGGCAGGGTGAGAGCTTCCAGGTCGGACTGCCGCTGGTCACCATGCTGCTGATCGCCGCTGTCACCGCGCTACTGCTGAACAAAACCAACCTGGGACGCCAGCTCTACGCCGTTGGCGGCGATGCAGAGTCAGCCCGCCGTATCGGTATCCGCGTCGGCCTGATTCACGTGTTCGCTTACGGCTGGCTGGGCGCGATGGCGGCCATCGGCGGGCTGGTGCAGGTCTATCGCATGGGCGAGGTGGTGCCCAACGCGCTGGTTGGCGGCGAACTGGACGTGCTGGCCGCCACGGTGCTGGGCGGTGCCAGCCTGATGGGAGGCAAAGGCACGGTGAGCGGCACGCTGATGGGGGTCTTCCTGATCGCCATTCTCAAGAACGGCCTCAACCTGGTCGGCGTCTCGAACTACTTCATGAATATCGTGGTAGGCGGCGTCATCATGATTGCGATCGCCGTGACCCACTACAAAAAACGCAAAGAAACTGACGTCAGTTTCGTGTGACCGAGGGCACTGATGATGAAATCACTGACTGCATTGCGACCCGACGGGACCAACATCGGCCTGATGCTGCTGATTGCGCTGGCGCTGGCCACCTTCACGGTGATGCTGCCGGGGCGCTTCCTGACCGACTCCACCTTTATGAGTATGGCGTTTCAGCTGCCGGAACTCGGCTTACTGACGCTGGCGATGTTTATCGCCATCCTCAGCGGCGGCCTGAACCTCGCCATTATCGCGACCGCTAACCTCACGGCGCTGTTTATCGCCTGGACGCTGATGAGCGCCCTGCCCGCCGGTGCCGGGATGGCGCTGCAGCTGCTGTGGCTCTTTATCGCCATCCTTGGCGCTATGCTGATCGCGGCCGCGATCGGCGTAGTGACGGGGCTGATGGTGACGCGCATCGGCGCACATCCGATTCTGGTGACGCTGGCAACGATGATGACGCTGAACGGCATCGGGATCTGGCTGACCCACGGCGCGGCCGTCAGCGGCATGCCGCCGGTGGTGCAGGCGCTGGGGGCTGACACGCTGCTGGGCATGCCGCTGCCGCTCTGGGTGTTCCTGGTCGCCGCCGCGCTGCTGGCGCTGTTTCTTGGTAAAACCCGCGCCGGTAAATGCATCTATATGGGCGGCAGCAACATCAACGCCACCTGGTTCAGCGGGATCAACACCCATCGCATGGTGATGCTGGTCTATGTGATCTCCAGCCTGCTCTGCGTGCTGGCGGGGCTGATCATGATGGCGCGCTTCAACTCCGCCCGTATGGGCTACGGCGATGCCTATCTGCTGCTGACGGTGCTGGCCATTATTCTCGGCGGCACCGATCCCAACGGGGGCTTCGGCCGTGTGACCGGCGTGGTGCTGGCGCTGATTGCGCTGCAGGTGCTCTCCACCGGTTTCAATCTGATGAACATCAGCCAGCACGTCAGCCTGGCCATGTGGGGCGCGGTGCTGATTGTGGTTCTCGCCTTCAAACAATTCAAAACCCGATTCAACGAACACCGTGCCGTAAAGCTCAGCAGGCTGGCCGCGGTGCTTAATCCTCTGACTGAAAAGAAGGAAGTATGATGCGTACTCAAATCTCCCCGTCACTGATGTGTATGAACCTGATGGAGATCAAGCACCAGCTGCAGATCCTCGACTCGCGCGCTGACTTTCTTCATGTGGATATCATGGATGGTCACTACGTTAAGAACATCACGCTCTCTCCCTTCTTTATTGAGCAGATCCGTCCTTTTACCCGCGTGGCGATCGACGTGCATCTGATGGTGGAAGAGCCAACCGATTTTATCGAGGCGGTCGCCAGAGCGGGCGCTGACTATATCTGTCCGCACGCGGAGACCATCAATCGCGATGCGTTTCGCGTCATTAACCTCATCCGCAGCTTCGATAAAAAGGTGGGCGTGGTGCTGAATCCGGCGACGCCGGTGTCATACCTTCAGCACTATATCCATCTGCTTGATAAGATCACCGTGATGACGGTCGACCCCGGCTACGCCGGCCAGCCCTTTATTCCGGAAATGGTGGAAAAGGTGCGTGAGCTGAAAGCGCTGAAGGAGCAGCACGGCTTTCACTATCTGATCGAGATCGACGGCTCCTGCAACACCCGCACCTATCACCAGCTGATCGGCGCAGGCGCGGAAGTGCTGATTGTCGGCACCTCCGGCCTGTTCAATATCCACGACGATTTAGCCACCGCGTGGGAGATGATGCGCGACAGCATTGATGAGGCCCAGGGGCTGACGAAGGTGTCCGCATGAGATCACGCTGGCTCGGTATCGATATCGGCGGCACCGGTACCCGGCTGCAGCTGATGGAAGAGGGGGGCGTCTGGAGCAGCTTTCGCAAGGTGCCCACCACCAGCTGGGCGCAGCAGCCCGATGCGCTGCAGGCCCTGGCACAGCTCATTGATGAAACGCTGGAGCAGCAGCCGGTCAGCGGCATCATGCTGGGGCTGCCCGGCATCCTCA